>ERZ827496.895-NODE-895-length-38309-cov-15.377947_pt1 | contig 38309 bp, 26 predicted proteins | sample MGYA00519769_ERZ827496 | MGnify/ENA primary metagenome ERZ827496 (study PRJEB31778, sample SAMEA3449327) | human gut metagenome | biome: human gut; feature: human-associated habitat; material: faeces | place: United Kingdom | collected 2010/2012 ...
GCAAAGCTACAACCAAACCTCAAAGTGTAAAAGGTGCATTTCTTCGAATGCTTACTAATATTCATCTAAACGGAAATAAAAATCCCCTTATCCCAGTTTTGAGTCAAGGGATAAGGGGATTCTCATATATAAGACCGAAGATTATTATCTTACTTGGATAACCAGATAACGTGATACGCTCCAGAATTCGTTTGGATTATTGATTTTCAGAGTCAGCTGACCTTTGTCATCTTTAACAAGTTCGTATGAACTCTGTGGGTGGGTAGTCAGCAATTCTGCTCGTTTGGAGTACAGTTTGATTTCTTTTTCTTTACGAATATCAATCTGGGTAAAGTAATCTTTGTTGAAATCATTGTCTTTCAGTACGTCACCCTTCTTCAAAATCTTCTGGTCTTTCAACTCAGATTTAGTGCCGAATACATACCAGGCTGTGTTGAGGGCTTTGTCCTGAGCTTCTACAGTCTTGGTTTTTGCTTCATTTTCTGCGCTCAGCTCGTCTACGTTCTTATTCAAGTCCATAACAGCTTCGTCCAACTCTGCAATACGGATATTCTTTGCAGCCAATTCAGCTTGCAGGGTTTCAATCTGCTGCTGTTTGGCAGCCAGTTCAGCAGTGAGGTTCTTTACAGCTTTTTTCAGCTGTGCAGACTGGTATTTGCTGTTTTTCAGTTGCTCTTCCAATTTGGCAATCTGTTCGCGGTTTGATTTCAGCTTTTCACTGATAAAGCGGATATCTTCTTTTATCTTATCGGCAGCCGACTGGCTTTCTAATGTGCCTTCTTTCAAGTCTACACGGTTTTCAGCTTCGTTGATTTCGCGGAATCCTTCTTGAATTTCATTGAAGGCTCCCATGATTTCGTCCAGTTCTGTGTCGCGGTTAGAGAGTTCAAGCATCAGTGAATCGTTCTGAGCTTGTAAAGTGCTTTTGTTCTGGCCTGAGTTATTACATGCTGTCAGCAGAGCGGCAGCACATAAAGCAGATAAAACAACCTTTCTCATAGTTTTTGAATTTAGAATTATAATTTAGTTTTCTTTGCCTCCTAATATAATAACAATTTCTCCTCTGGGTTCAGTTTCTGTGAAGTGTGCAATAACTTCCTGAAGGGTTCCTCTGACGCTTTCTTCATGTATCTTGGAAATTTCCCGACATACGGAAACCGGGCGGTCTGCTCCAAAAATTTCCGCAAACTGGGTCAGCGTTTTTAGCAGACGGTAAGGAGATTCGTAGAAAATCATGGTACGGGTTTCTTCTTTCAGGGCATTCAGCCGTGTCATGCGACCTTTTTTCTGAGGGAGGAAACCTTCAAAACAGAAACGCTCATCCGGAAGTCCTGATGAGACCAGTGCCGGTACAAAGGCCGTAGCTCCAGGCAGGCATTGTACTTCGATGCCGTTTCTTACACATTCTCTTACCACAAGGAAACCGGGGTCGGAAATTCCGGGAGTGCCGGCATCTGAGATTAAGGCTACCGTCTGACCTCCTTTTATGCGGTTGACAATGCTTTCCACCGTCTGATGTTCATTGAACTTGTGGTGTGATTGCATTGCATTCTTGATTTCATAATGTTTCAAGAGGATACCCGATGTACGTGTATCTTCAGCTAATATCAAATCCGCTTCTTTCAATATGCGGATAGCTCGAAAAGTCATGTCTTCCATATTACCTACCGGAGTAGGTACGACATATAGTTTTCCCATACTTTGTACTTCATGTTATAAAAGCAAAGGTAAAAAGTTTTCGTATTTACGTGTTCGATTTGTCAAACATTTAACAGAAGTTTTCTCTTTACATGCTGTTTTCGTCCCTATTAATAAAAATACGTCGATTTTTCGTGGATTTCGATTCGTCGTTGTAATTTTGCAATTGTTTTTATGTAATGAGAGAAAATATGGTAGTATATTCAGAAGATCATCGAGAGGAGACCTGCCGCAGAGGAAGGATTGAAGTGATATGTGGTTCTATGTTTTCCGGTAAAACGGAAGAGTTGATACGGCGTTTGCGCAGGGCTACTTTTGCGCATCAGCGTGTAGAGATATTCAAGCCGTCTATCGATACCCGTTATTCAGAGGAAGAAGTAGTGTCACACGATAATAACAGTATCAAATCTACTCCGATTGACTCTTCCGCCAGTATCCTTTTGTTTACTTCGGAGATAGATGTGGTAGGTATTGATGAGGCTCAGTTTTTTGATGATGGATTACCCGAAGTGTGTAACGAACTGGCCAATCGCGGCGTGTGGGTTATTATCGCAGGGCTTGATATGGATTTTAAAGGAGTTCCGTTTGGGCCGATTCCTGCATTATGTGCCATTGCAGACGAAGTAACTAAGGTGCATGCCATTTGTGTGAAGTGTGGCAACTTGGCCTATGTTTCGCATCGTACCGTGCTTAATGATAAGAGGGTGTTGCTGGGTGAAAAGGAAGAATACGAACCTTTGTGCCGTTGCTGTTATCAGAAAGCGTTAAAAGAAGATGTGTCTAAGTAGTTGATAATTAGGTTATGTTTAAATTTATTGAAAAAAATATTCCAATAATATTTGGTAGTTACTATAAAAACATCTACCTTTGCACTCGCAATCGGGAAATAACCGATGCAACAAAGGATTGATTCGCTAGCTCAGCAGGTAGAGCACAACACTTTTAATGTTGGGGTCCTGGGTTCGAGCCCCAGGCGGATCACTCAGAAAAAGCGATTATCTTGAAAAAGGTAATCGCTTTTTTCATATTTGCACGAATGGTACCTGTTTTAGTTATGCCCTTTATTTCTTTCGTTCTTTCCACAAACGTGTCATGTCTTCCAGGGTTTTACCTTTTGTTTCCGGTACTAATTTCCATACAAAGATAGCTGCAATGATGCAGATAGCTCCATAGAGTCCGTACACAAACATGTGGCCAAACTTATCGCCCATATCACCGGCGCTCATGTTGTACATGGGCAGGAAGGTAGATGAGACGATGAAATTGAATATCCACTGGAAAGCAACAGCGATGGCTACGGCTGCTCCACGGATGGTGTTGGGGAATATCTCGGCGATGAGTACCCAGCAGATGGGACCCCAGCTGAACATGAACGATGCACTGTAGACCATGACGCTGATGACGGGTACCATAGGGCTGATACCGGTTACTGCATTGCTGAGGGCTACTCCGAGTGCACCGATGGCCATACCAATAGAACCGTAAATGAGCAGAGGCTTGCGTCCCCACTTTTCTACAGTAAAGACAGCTAACAAAGTGAACAGGATGTTGACAATTCCCATGAATACCGTTTGTACCATCGGATTGCCCATGCCCATGCTTTCGAAAATACGCGGTGCAAAATAAAGTACGGCGTTAATACCTACTGCCTGCTGGAATACACTCAGCATGATACCGATAAAAATAACCATCCAGCCGTAAGTGAACAGTTTTTCTGTCTTTTCATGGGCAGTAGCCTTGATTTCCTGTAGAATCTCTTTTCCTTGTGACAGACCGTTGATACGGCTTAATACAAACAGGGCTTTTTCGTCACGACCGGTCATGGCCAGGTAGCGGGGAGTTTCCGGAACGAACAAAACTAAAAGGGTAAACAATCCGGCAGGAACGGCCTCACTGACAAACATCAGTCGCCATCCGGTTTCAATACTCCAGGCAGCAGCTTCCGGATTCATGATGCGGTTGACACCATCCACTATTTCTACTACCGGATTCAGGTGGTCTCCCAAGATGAGGAAGTTGACAAAATAGACTACCAGCTGACCGAAGATAATGGCAAACTGGTTCCAGGAAACTAAGGTACCGCGGATACTGCTCGGGGCGATTTCAGCGATATACATCGGACAGATGGCAGAAGCCAGTCCCACACCTACACCACCTATGACGCGGTAAAAATTGAACGCCAACAGAAGCGAATAGGAGGGTTCCCCGTACGGAAATATCAAAAATTCCGGATAGTATGAGCCTAAAGCAGATAAAAAGAACATGATGCCGGCTATCAGCAAAGAAAGCTTTCTCCCGAAACGGGAAGCAAAAAAGCCTGATAAAGCACTACCGATAATACAGCCTAAAAGGGCGCTCGAAGAAGTGATGCCGTGCCAGGTATCTGTATAGATGAAATCGTCTGCTCCCATGAAGAAAGCCTGAAGACCCTTTTCCGCTCCTGAAATAACAGCGGTATCGTAGCCGAACAGCAATCCTCCTAAAACGGCTACCAGTACGATGGAAAACAGATAACTTCTGCTTCCTTTTTCTGTGTAATTCATGATAATAGGTTTTTTATGGAAAATAAAAACCGGCATACCCGGTCGGGAAAGAGACTTTCGCCGACGGGCATACCGGTCGGATACTGATAAATCAGCGTATTAGCAATACATATTTACAATAGCCTCATACAGTTCTTGTTTTCCACTGGTCTGTTTCGGTTCACCTACAGTCTTCGCGTATGCTACTACATCTTCCAGTGTCAGCTTGCCTTCTTCAAATTCTTTACCTTTTCCGTTGTCGAATGAAGCGTAGCGGTCAGCCAGCATTTTCTTGTAAGGAGATTCTTCCAGCAGACGTGCTGCATTTTCCAAAGCACGTGCCATAGCATCCATACCAGCGATGTGAGCGATGAAGATGTCTTCCAGGTCAGTAGAGTTACGACGGGTCTTCGCATCGAAGTTTGTACCACCATTGCCCAGACCACCACCACGGATAATCTGCATCATAGCCTGAATCAGTTCATAGTTGTCGATAGGGAACTGGTCAGTATCCCATCCGTTCTGGTAGTCACCACGGTTGGCATCGATAGAACCCAGCATGTTGTTGTCTACAGCTACTGCCAGTTCGTGTTCAAATGTGTGACCAGCCAGAGTAGCGTGGTTTACTTCGATATTTACTTTGAAGTCCTTGTCCAGACCGTGTGCTTTCAGGAAGCCGATAACAGTTTCAGTATCTACGTCGTACTGGTGCTTGCTTGGTTCCATCGGTTTCGGTTCAATCAGGAAAGTACCCTGGAAACCTTTGCTACGTGCATAGTCACGAGCCAGTTTCAACATCTGAGCCAAGTGTTCTTTTTCACGTTTCTGGTCAGTGTTCAGCAGTGACATGTAACCTTCACGGCCACCCCAGAATACGTAGTTTGTACCACCCAGTTCGATAGTAGCATCGATGGCGTTCTTAATCTGTACGGCAGCACGAGCTACTACATCAAAGTCAGGGTTAGTAGCTGCACCGTTCATATAACGTGCATGACCGAATACGTTAGCAGTACCCCACAACAGTTTGATACCAGTTTCAGCCTGTTTCTGTTTCAGGTAAGCTACCACTTCTTTCAAGTTAGCTTCGTATTCTTCGATAGTAGCTGCTTCGTCGCACAAGTCTACATCGTGGAAGCAGTAGTATTCGATACCGATTTTCTGCATGAATTCAAAACCTGCATCTACTTTATCTTTTGCAGCCTGTACTTTGTCAGGATTTCCTTTCCATGGGAAGCTCTTTGTTCCGCCACCGAACTGGTCGCCACCTTCAGCGCACAATGTGTGCCACCATGCCATAGCGAATTTCAACCATTCTTTCATCGGTTTGCCCAGGATGACTTTTTCTGCATCATAATAACGGAAAGCCATCGGATTCTTGCTTTCTACACCTTCAAATTTGATTTTTCCAATACCCGGAAAGTACTCTTTTGTTGCCATAATATCTTTGTTTTATAAGTTAATGAATTGTTATATTTAATTGTTTGTTGATTTTTCGAGACATTCTTTCCAACGTGCGTATGCGTCGGCGTATGCCGCTTCGTCGGCTGCCTTCGGTTCGATGACAGCCAGTTTGTCGAGAGTAGCAAAAGCTTCCACATTGTCGCGGTAGATACCTGCACCCATTCCGGCTCCCTTGGCAGCTCCTACTGAACCGTCGGTGTCATAGAGTTCGATGGTAGCACCTGTGACTCCGGCCAGTGTGTCACGGAACAGCGGACTCAGGAACATGTTGGCATGTCCGGCGTGAATCTTCTGTACATCCATTCCCATGCCCTTCATGATGTCGATACCGTAACGGAAAGAGAATACGATGCCTTCCTGAGCGGCACGAAGCAGGTGACTGCGGTTATGCAGGTTGAAGTTGACACCCTGAATAGAACATCCGGTTTCCTGATTCTGCAACATACGTTCAGCTCCGTTACCAAACGGAAGGATGCTGATGCCGGCAGCACCGATAGGTGCCTGGGCGGCAACCTCGTTCATTTCTGCATAGCTGAGGTCGGAAGCCAATGTGCGTTTCATCCACGAATTGAGGATACCCGTACCGTTGATGCAGAGCAATACGCCCAGACGGGTCTGTGAAGCAGTGTGGTTCACATGGGCAAATGTATTGACACGTGACTGCGGGTCGTAGTTGACACTACCGTTCACTCCGTATACTACTCCGGAAGTTCCAGCTGTAGAAGCAATTTCACCCGGATTGAATACATTCAGAGAAAGAGCGTTGTTCGGCTGGTCACCGGCGCGGTAAGTTACCGGAGTACCGGCTTTCAGTCCTAACTCGGCAGCTACTTTTTCCGTTACTTTACCCTGTTCTGAGAAAGTCGGACGGATGTCAGCCAGCAAGGATGCGTCAATACCGTAATAATCCAGCAAGAAATCAGCTACCTTGTTTTCCTTGAAATCCCAGAACATACCTTCCGACAATCCGGAAACTGTCGTGCAGATTTCTCCTGTCAGTCGCATGGCGATATAGTCACCCGGAAGCATCACCTTATAGATACGTTCATAAACCTCCGGCTCGTTTTCCTTTACCCAAGCCAGTTTGGAAGCCGTGAAGTTGCCCGGTGAGTTCAGCAAGTGTGACAAGCACTGCGCTTCTCCCAATGTCTGAAATGCTTTCTGACCGTAAGGTACAGCTCTGGAGTCACACCATATAATAGAGGGGCGGAGTACCTGCTGGTTCTTGTCCACGCAGACCAGACCGTGCATCTGATAAGAAATACCGATAGCTTTGATTTCTTCTGCTTTTGCACCAGAAGCAGTGAGAACGGCTTCTGTAGCCAGTTTCAAGTTGTCCCACCAGCTCTGCGGGTCCTGTTCAGCCCATCCCTGTTTGACAGCGAGGATAGGCGCTTCTGTTTTCGGGAAAAAGGCAGATGCGGCACATTTTCCACTTTCTACATTGACCAGACTCGCCTTTACTGACGAGCTTCCTATGTCATAACCTAATACGTACATCGTTATATAGTCTTTTAAAATTATCTTCTTGTTTTGTTGTAGATTTTCCGGTCAAACCGATAATACCTTGCGGCCCGGTGAGATACTCCCTGTTCGTATTCTTCCGTCGGCACGATGTATTCCATCATGGAAATCTTCTTATGGAAGTTGCGTACATCCAATGCCTTGCCGTAAATCACCTCATACAGCATTCGCAGTTGCAGGGCGGTAAATTTCCGTGGAAGCAGTTCGAAGATGCACGACGGGTTGAATTCGATGTGCTGCCGGATAAACTTCATGGCTTCTGCAATAATCAGATTGTGATCGAATGCCAGGTCCTTCACTTCTTCCAGTGCCACCCATTCTGCCTTGTATTCATCCAGGTTCTTGTTGAGGGTCTTATCTATTTTTACCATGGCAAAGTAGGCGATGGTCACGATTCGTTCCACTTTGGCCTTTTCGGCTCTTTCCAGCCAGTGAACATCTTTGGGATTCTTGGTGCGGTCCTTTGAACCGAACGCCTTGAACTGCATCAGGTCTACGTTCTTGAGCCCAGTCAAATCACGAAGCACTCGTTTGGCTGCATCATCCAAGTCTTCATCCATATAGATAAGGCTTCCGGGGAGTTTCATATCGTGGAAAACTTCTCCACTTTCTTCCCCCATTCTTTTTACGAGCAACACCTTTAGTTTCTCTCCATCGAATCCGATGACCACGCAGTCTACTGAGATGTGATTATTGGCTAATTGTTCAGTGTATTCCATAAGCATTTTTCTGTCTACACCGCAAAGGACGTTTTTTTTATTGATATATGCAATAGGGCTTTTGTGGGTTGTAAAACCTTATTGTTCAATAGGGTAAATATCTTATTTGATACGATATCGTGATGTGATGTTTTTGTAGTTCATACAATATGTATAAAAGGTAATTTTCCGTGCAGGCTTATTGGTAAAAGTACAACAACCCGAAAAATCGAATTTTCAATGTCTTACGTGAGGAATAGGAAAAGTCTCCTGCAAGGGGCTTATTGTATTTTATGTTTATGTTGAAATCTCAGTGCCTTATTTTGAGTAAAGAAGGGGATAGTGGTAAGAATCTTTATGTGTTAAAAAAACAAAAGAAGAAAATTTGTATCTTTGCCCTGTGTTTTAAAGGATACATTGTATGGAAAATTCGATGAAGCTTATCATGTTAGGTACGGGAAATGCGGCCACCGTAGCCTGCTACAATACCTGTTTTGCCTTGTGCCGGGAGGATAAATACTTTTTAGTGGATGCCGGAGGAGGCAATGGCATTTTGTCGCAGTTGCAGAAAGCGCATATCCCGTTGTCGGGCATTCATGAGATATTTGTGACGCATGCACACACCGACCATATATTGGGTGTGATATGGATGATTCGCATGGTGGCTCAGGCTATTCAGAAAGGAGAGTATCAGGGCGAACTGCGCATATATGGGCATGACAAAGTGGTACAAGTGCTCGACTGGATTTGCCGGATGACTTTACCCAAGAAGATTGTGGCACGCTTAGGAGAAGAGATACTGTTGTGTGAGGTGAAGAGCGGAGAAAAATTTCAGGCTATCGGCCTGGAAGTGGAATGCTTTGACATCGCTTCTACAAAGGAGAAACAGTTTGGTTTCCGTACCTGTCTTCCCGACGGACAATCACTGGTTTGTCTGGGTGATGAACCTTATAACGCATGCAACCAGATGTATGTGGAAGGAGCCGACTGGCTGTTGTGTGAGGCGTTCTGCTTGTATGAAGACCGGGAACGGTTCAAGCCCTACGAGAAGCATCATAGCACGGCTTTGGATGCCGGCCGGTTAGCAGCTCAGCTTGGAGTGAAGAATCTGCTGTTGTACCACACGGAAGACAAGACGCTGGCTACCCGTAAAGAGCGCTATACGGCAGAAGCAGCATCTCAGTTTAGTGGTAAGGTTTATGTGCCGGAAGATTTGGAGGAAATTTTACTACGTAGTAATGAATGAATTACTACGTAGTAGTCGGTCTGTTACTACGAGGTAACGGAGGAATTACTACGTAGTAGTTTAAAGGGTATTTGAAGAGGTTTTAAATGAAATAAGAAAACCGTTCCGATTGTGTGGACGGAACGGTTTTCTTTATAAGAGATATGTTTTTTTCTTACTTCATTACCTTGACAAAATAGGTGAGGGTCGGTAAGTGGTCGCTGAATCCATTCTGGAATGTAGTACCCGAGAATGTACGAAGTGGATACCCTTTGTATTTCCCTTCCTTTTGAAGCAGGAATGGACGGTTGAATACTTCGCTCTTCCAGAATTTCAATGTACTGCGGTCTTTGCCAATCAGGTTACCTGATATAATCTGCTGGTCGAACAAATTCCATTGGTTCTGGTAGCAGAGGGAACCGATACCCTGATCGTACAATTTCCAGGTAGCATTGTAATATCCGTCAGGTTTTACCTCTTTGATATTCTTTTTAGCACCCAGTACCTCGCTACAGCTCTTGTTGAACGGGTCATCATTCAAGTCACCCACAATGAGCACTTTTGCTTCCGGGTTCTGTGCATGGATAGAATCGCCAATGTGTTTCACGATGCTGGCAGCAAATTCTCTCAGCGGAGAAGAAGCGGAGCCACCGTAGCGTGAAGGCCAGTGATTTACAATCAGGTGAAACGGTTCCCCGGCCAGTATACCACTTACCAGCAGAATGTCGCGGGTTTTATAGTGCGGCATATCCGGCTTGTTGAAAGGATAGGTTCTGGCATCAATCAGCTTGAACAGTTTCGGGTTGTACAAGGCCGCTACATCAATACCTCTGTGGTCGGGCGATTCGAAATGTATGATTTCATATCCCGTTCCACTGATGGGAGCAGTTTTTGTCAGGTCTTCCAAAACTTTCCGGTTTTCCACTTCCGAGATACCGATGATAGCAGGGCCTGCCGGACAGTAATCTCTTCCCAATTGTGAGATTACCTTGGCAATATTCTGTAACTTTTGTTCATACTTGGTCTGAGTCCATTCATACTTTCCTTCCGGAGTGAAATCATCATCCCCTTCGTTGTTAGGGTCGTCCACCGTATCCCAAAGGTTTTCTAAATTATAGAATGCGGCTGCATAAACACCCAGTCTGTCTTGTGCAAACAGACTGGTGGTATATACACAAGTAATGAACAAAGTGAAAATAAGCAATCGTTTATTCATAACTTTTATGGTTTGATGTGTGCATTAATTGCTTGGAGTGGGTTCAATGGTTGTACCTCCGTCACCACCGGTGCTGCCACCTATGGTTGCGGTTACTTTGACATTCTTAACTTCCCAAGTACCGGCGGCTGTAGTATCACTTACGTATTTGAAAGCAAACTTAATTGTTTTTCCTGCATAAGCAGATAAGTCAATGGTTGAAGTTACAAATGTATAGTCGTTATTTGTGCCATATTTATCAATAGTAAGCTGTTTCCAATTTTCGGTATTTGCTTCAGTAATCCAAAGAGTAAGGTAGTTCTCAAAAGGAGTTCCTGCAAATTTGTGGGTATGGTCGAATGTTAAAGTTGCAGCAGTCACCTGAGTTAAATCTATTGCTGGAGAAACTAACCATGATTCTGATGGCTTTGAACTTCCGCCGATAAAAGCACTTGCTTTCATATAACTGTCATCATTGTAAGTGTCATGTTTCCACACATAAGTTCCACCTTCTGGAAGTTGCTTGTCTTCAATTGTGAATCCTCCTTGACTACTTGCAAATGTCTCTTCAAGAATTGTTTTAGTTTCACCACTTGGAGTTTCTCCGCCTTCATTTCCACCTTCTTCATTGCTTCCGGTAAAGTCGCTTACGTCATTAGCAGTACGTAGAGTAAGTTGCCAAGTGCCATTATAGCGTCCAAGAATTCCTGTTATATTTCCTTTCCCTTCTGGCAGGCCATTTCCTGCAAAATTAGCATAGCTACTGGTACGAATCATGATAGTGTTGCCATGGCTGTCAGTGATGTATTCTTCACCGTAATCAGTTTCAGGTGCAAAAATACCTTTTCCTCCATTTTTGAAAGTAACTCCGGTAAATTGAACTAGTTTGAACTTATATTCATTAGGAGCAGCATTAACAATGCTAATGTCATCTAAAACAATAGGTTTTATTTTATCTAAGTTTTCCCATTTATCCTTGCTGACGTGTTTTTTAAAATCTTCCCAAGGTGTACGGAATAAGTATCCTTCGGGGTGTCCTAGTTGTTGTTCACCACCAAATACGGAGATGCTTAAACCATTTAAATCAATGTATACTGTTTGGCCTACAGGATAATAGTTGTACACACTATTTTGATCTACTCCCATCTCAATGGCACCCGTTTCATCTTGCAGATAGATTTTCTTGAAGATGTTTCCTGATTCATCGTTACCAGTGATAACGGCTTTAAGCACTTGGTCTTTTGTGATAATAATGGGGGTATTTTCTGTTGCTGCTGCATTCTGTGTACGCAATTCTGAAATCGTGATATTGGCTGCCGGACCTGTGTATTCAGGTTCTGTCAAGAGAGGAGCATCATAGTCTCGTTCACATGCAAAGAGAGCGAGTGAGGCAATGAGTGGCAGACTGATATTTCTTAAAAGTTTCATATATTCTGAGTTTTATGTAGGTTAATGATTAAAAACGGTAGCTCACATTCAGGAAGCAGTTGATGCCCTGCATGTAGTAGTATTTTCCTCCAAAGCGTTCCGGATGATCAAGGTCAAATCGTCCCTGTTCGTATCCTCCGGTACAAATATCTTTCTTGTTCAATACATTGTTCAGAGAAAGATTGAAGTTGATAGATTGTCTTCCAGGCAAGTAGAAAATTTTTCCGATAGACAAGTCTAATGTATAGGCTGCCGGGAAACGTTCTTGTGTGGTCAACTGCTTGAAGGCATCGTAATACTGGTTATATGGAGTTACTTCTGTATAGCTTGAAGCCAGACGACGAAGAGGAGCTGCATCAATGTAATTACGTGCAAATCCATTCAAGTTCGCTCCCAGGAACCAGTATTTGATGAAGTAACGGATTCCGAATGTACCGGCAATCTGTGGAACTCCACCTACGTAAACATCCTTCATGTATACTTGTTCTCTTTCCACTATCTTTCCGTTTTCGGAGTTCTTGATACCGTCAGGGTTGTTGCTGTAATAATATTCACCTACGGTTCCTGCCAGGTCGAAGCTCCAATGGTCATCCAGTTTGTAGGTAGCTCCCAGCTCAATACCTCTGTGAATGCGGTTTACTCCATACAACACGTGGTTGATGAATGTTCCTTCAATGCCGTCATAGTAGCTGTTGCGTTCCATCTGGTCATAGAAATTAGTCTGGAACACTCCGATACGTCCGGCCAGATGAGGAGTAGAGAAGATGTAGTTGATGTCGGCAGAGAGAACCCGTCCGCTCTTCATGTCATCAATGGTACGGTCTGTGATACGCGGTGATACGTATGCTTCATTGGGCAACGGAGCTTCACTTCCATAACTGATGTTGGCGTTAATCATGTGACGTCCGTTGAACTTGTAGGTCAGTCCTCCCTTTACCATTAAGTCTGTGAACTGATGGCGCGCACCTTTGCCGAAAGAACTGTCCGGATAACGTCCGTTACGCATTTTACCATCACGCTGGAAGCTGGTGTAAGTCAACTTCATTCCGTAATAGTAATCCCAATAACGTGAATGATACTGATTCACTATCCAGGCATTCAGTGAATAAATGTTCAGGTTATAGTTGTAACCGAAAATTCCTTCTTCATATACTTTTCTCTGCGGGCGGTTCAAGTCGTTCTGAATTTTGTCCGGATCACCAGAGAAGTCTTGTTCTGCAAACTTATCAATATCCAGCACATATTCTGCTCCCAGCAGGTCGGCTACGGTTTTGAACTGGCGTGACTGAGTGTAGCGTGCACCGACTCCGGCTGTGATGTCGAAATGACGGCTCATGCGTGCGTTTAAAGTAGAGTTGAATGACGTTTCCAACAGGTCACTGCGACGTTCTTCCAGCATGTAAACAGCTGCTCCGTTACCATTACGAATGTTGTTGGCATTAGCCAGGTAGAGGTCATCCCAGTTGATTTGTGTAAAGCTGGTCTGGTTAGTACGCCACAACTCTTTGTATCTTAGTTGTACCATTTCATCTTCAAAATACGAAGGCAGGTAGCGATAGTAATCCGGGCGAGGGTCAGGAGCATTGTACCAGTTCAGGGCCGTATTACCGTAGCGGGCATAATGTGCTCCCACACCTGTAGTCAGCGTCATATTATCGTTGATTTTCCAGATGTGCGAAATGATGGCAGTCGGGTCGAATGCTGTAACCACCTTTGCATTTCTTTTCTCTCCGTTCTGGTATCCCCAGTTCGGGTTGTAAAGGTAGTTCCCTGTCAGTTCATACACTTCGCGGTAAGAACTACCTTGCTGTCCACGCTGTACCGGTGATACGAAAGCTACCATTGACAGGCTATGTTCTCCTCCTTTCCATTGCTTTTCAGCAGAGAAGGCGAAAGAAACGTTCTTGTAGAAAGTTCCGTCGATGTTACCTTCATTCGAATAGCGTCCACCAATAGAGGTAGTGAATGCCCATCCGTTATCTTTCAGTCCGGTAGAGTAGGTAAACATGCCACGGAGATAATAGTTTCGGTTGGTATAGCTTAAGGTTAACTTTCCTCCAGGTGTATAGCTGCTGGCACGCATGTTAATGTTTTCCGTACCTCCCAACTCACCAAAAGTAAAGGACGAAGGAGCTGTGAAGTTGGTGACATCACCGTTACGTGTCATGTCGTTTAGTGCGCCTACCGCTGCATAGTTGAATACACCCCTGTTCTGGTCGTTGAATTCCACGCCATTGATGTATTTTACCTCCTGCGTGCTGTTGTATCCACGTGGAGAGAAGCGTGCGGGTGAAAGCTGATAAGCAGCTTTATTCAGGAAAATATCATTTGACAGAATCACGGTAGAGCTGACGTCCTGCCCGGAGGTTTCCACGTCGTCATCCACCATGCCGGCATCGATGATGCCAATCATGGACACGTCTTCGTTTGCGTTAAGTTCAGTTACTCGGATAGGTTTTAGTTCAGTTACGCCTAAGTTTTCTACTTCAATGGAGACACTCTTGGGCGTAATCATTACGGAGTTAAGCTGAATGACGTAAGTTCCCGGCTGAATATTTCGGATGGTGAAGTTTCCGTCCGCGTCGGTTGTGACTTGGCGGTTCAGTTCTGTCACCGTCACAATTACACCTGGAATGGGGTCATTGCTTACTGCTCCGATTACACTTCCTTTCACGCTTACATTTCCTTGTGCAAAGACAAGGCAAGGAAGGAAGAATGCCATGAAGAACAGTAATTTGTGTTTCATAAAAAATTAATTGTTAGTTTAGTGTTATTTATAATGGTTGAAAGAGAACATGAAAAAGTTTTATAGAGCTTTTCCATGTTCTCTTTATTCGTTTTAACTTTGGATATTAGTTATTTTTTTGTTCCTGTTAATTTGATGTTATCCACTCTGAATCCCATAGTATTATTTGCATCTGAAACAAATTCGATGTAAGTAATATTGTCAGGTAAACTTACATTTACAGTTTCGTATTTATTCGTTGCTGTAAATTCTTTGCTTTCAATAGCTACATCTCCTTTATCAGTTCTTACTTTAATTATATTTTGATTTGCTGGAGTTTTGTTAGTCGCAATACCATATTCCAATGATAAATTAGTGTAATTTGCAACATTGAATCCTGAAATTTTAAGACCAGATAGCTTTTCTGTAGTAGAAGTAGAGGCTGGAAACCATACATTGTTATCTAGGGTTGAGGTTGCTCTGACATCTGCGTTCTGGTATTGTCCTGCAAATTCGTCACTGAAGGTAAGTACCCCATTGTTATCCCATCCAGTGTACTCATTAATTTTATATTTCGTATCTCCAACGTTAGTTTGGCCACATGTTTCTAGGAATATAGTTTCTGTTGTTCCCGGTTCCGGATCAGGTTCCGGTTCTGGATCCGGTGCCACTGTGCCACCACCTTCTCCGTTGGCAACTACTTTCACATCATAGATTTCCCATGTTGCTGCAGCTTCTGTGGTACTTACATATTTGAAGGCAAACTTGATTTTTTTACCAGCATAAGTAGATAAATCAATATTCCCTGAAGAAACTTCAGTCCAGTTGTTTCCGGCCGGATAGTTTGGAATTGTTACTTGTTGCCAGTTTTCAGCAGATGTTTCAGTCACCCATAAAGTCTGCTGGGTTTGCATGTCTCCTGCATGGTTAATGATATGCATAAAGGTCAGGGTCGCAGTGGTAGCGGTAGACAAGTCTACTTCTGGAGAAATCAACCAGCTTTCTGATGCTTTAGCACTACTGATATATGCACTGGCTTTCATATAATAATATGGATTTCCTCCTTCAGGAGTCCCAGCATCGTGTTTCCACACGTAACTTCCACCTTCCGGAAGCTGCTTGTCTTCAATGGTGAAGTTGCCTTGGCCAGTAGCAAATGATTCATCTAATGCTACAGTTTCTCCGCCCGGTTGAGTTCCACCGTCAAAGTCTACGTTGATGTCTCCACCTGGTTTTCCAACCCAGTCATTAATTGTTGCGTTACCTACGCTAACCACTGGCTTGCCATTGTTGATAGACAGATTGGCATTGAAACTTACGTTCGTTCCTTTTTCAAAAATACTTGCGTCACTGATTGTATGAGTGAATGATTGACCGTTGAGGTTAAAAGTCAGGTTGAGTGACGTCTGGTCGGTGCTTGTTGTAGCTGTTGGTAGAATGATGGCTGTAGCCGTAGCTGTTGTACCTTGTGCATCTATGTACATCGCTACATCTTTGTTGTTGGTTCCTGCTGTAGCAGTCAGTGTTCCGTCAGCCAAGTTAAATTCACCTTCTGTACTGATGCCCTTCATAGTCACACCTAGGCCACTGAGTGTTTCAACCGTGGCGTCTTTTGTCACGTTCAAGGTGATTTTCGTCAACTGATGAGTAAATGCCAGGTCCACTGTAGTGGCAGAAGTCGCTTCAATACCTTTGGTGCCGTTTGAATAAATTAAATCGATGGCAGCCGGTTTGCTTTGGTCGGACACATTGACCGCAATCTTGTTTCCACTTACACTGGTGGTGTAAGGATAGTATGCGATAAAGTCCACACTTCCGCTTTCAGGAAGATAGATGCCATTACCAGGAGCAGCAGTCAATGTGCCGTTGGTCTGTGCAATGTACTTTTTGTTTTGTGCGGTTGCAGCCTCAATTCCACTTCCTGCGTTCATCATGTAAATACCTACTTCGTCGTTTGCATTCCAAGTGTTACCTGAAACTCTTGACTGAATAGCTGTGGTAAATACGATGCCTTCACTTCCGTACCATTCGCTGTTGTCGTCATTGTTTGTACAACTCATTAGAGCTAGGGTTGATAATGCCCCCATGTACAGTAGATTCGAGATTTTCATACTAATTTATTTTTGAGAATGTGATTATTCTATTACCAGGCTGTCTTCTGGCTTTTAATGCTTTCTGTGATTTCAGGTCTGTCTGGAAAGAAAGTAAATCCGGTCATTTCTTCCAGTTCTTTAACGGATATGATGCCTACATTGTAGTTTCCATCCTTGTAAGGTGTATTGTCTAGCTTGTAGGCTATGGTTTGGAATTGTTCGTTTACTTTACGTGCCAATGCTTTGAAATAATATTTGGGAATGGCTACCTTATTTCCGTTATTGTCTATTGTATAATTGATGGTTTTATCTGTGGGCGTAGTAGGCATGGCTCCTGTCACTACGTATAAAGTGTCTTTGCCACTACCCCATCCTCTGACTGCATCTTCCAAATTTCGCCAGATTTTTTGATTCATATTTGCCCCACTTTGCGGGGTTATATTGGTGTAGTAAAAGGTCTGTCGGTTTATTAGTTTATCGTTGTTGCTTCTTTGTCGGTCTGCACTGGGAATCTGATGTCCTTTGTCGTAATCATCTCCTTTGTCATTGAAAGAGTTTTCTTTCAGATTGGGTTGCAGACTTTTATCTAGCAGGTCATCATAGTTCCAGTCGTCAGTGCGTCCGATATTATCTTTCAAATACCAGTCACACAGAGGGTATGCTACCCAATATGCCATCTTCAGGTCTGTGTCATATAGCATACTGTAGTTGCGTATTTCGACTCCGTTCAAGGTACTTGTTCTATAATATTCTTTGCTATAATGGGTAATGTACTTGATATTGGGTTTGGCTAGTTCTGATTCTGTAATCAATGGAGTTTCTGTCCATCGTGTATATTTAGCTTGGGGGTCAGTCGTAATTTCTCCTCCCTGGTAATTTACATTTACATTATATATATATTTATTACCTTGCTCAATGCTTCCAGAAATCTCCGTATTAATTTCTTTGCTCTGCCCGTTCAGTTCCAGCTTGATTTTCAGGTTCCCGGTCAGGGCTTGAGGCAAGAGAATGGCTTCAGCCTTTGTGGCTTCCTCATCTATATATAAGGAGAAAGTAGTCGCTTCACCGGAAGGAGTAATTGTTCCTTCACCCAGGTTGGCCGTACCTTTCACCTGCAGTCCGCTGATGGAGGCCTTGATACCTTTCAGGGAATTTCCTGAGGTAGATTTCAGGTTCAATACCAGTTTGGCAAGCAAATGCTTGAATTGCAGGTTTCCCTGTGGCAAAGTCTGGTCGCGGTTCGTCAGGTTGACAGCCGTCATCAAATCGAGGGCGCTTTGCTGCGTCTGGTCACTTAAATCGATAGAATAGCTGTTGTAGCCATTTATATTTTCATTATACGGATAATATGCAATGAAATCAACGGGAGTATTGTCTTCCGGATACTGTAGAGGAGTGTGCTGGCTTACGAAATAGCCGTCTCCATTTGAAGTCACATAAGGAATATTGGTGGCCAGTAGATTGGTCTTGGCATTTGACGCATACATGAATAATCCGATGACGTCATTCTTTTCCCATGACGTATCGTAAGCTCTGGAATTTTGTGCATCATCTATGATAGAAGAAAATGTGATGCCTTTGTTATTCACTTCGTTCTGGATGATGCCTGTTTCATCGTTCTGGCATGACTGTAAAATACTCAGGGAAAGCATAATCCCTAATAATGATTTCATTTTCATATTAAGAATAGTTTATTTTATGTTTTTTACTCATTCGGAATTATGTTTTGCTGATATTTTATTTGTTATTTGTATGTTGTGGAAATATTTGTTTTTGAAATTTGGCTTTAATTTAAACTGTTTTGGGCAAATAATAAAATATTTATGCGATTATTTTTCAAAAATATGGTAAACATAGAATGTTTGTGTGAAGTTTTTACAGTTGAATGAAATTCTTGTGAAAGATTAAGGTAAAAAAAGAGGTATCCATGGGTGAATGGATACCTCTTGTGGTAATAAAATTAGTTTGAGTAAGCTGTTTTTATTCTTTTTCTTTCAAACTTTCATCAATGTCCTTGATTTTCTTCAGCACCAGTTCCATGTCTTTCTTCAGGCGCTCAATCTTGCGTGTGATGTCAGCCACCAGTGTATTTCCCTTCTTGGAAGAAGAATTCAGGAAGCCAAGGTTGTTTTCGTAGGTCTGGATGTCGTTTTTCAGTCCTTCGTAAGTGCGAACCAGGCGTTCACGGTCGCGGTAGAGATTTCCTTCCTTGTTTCCGTTGGTGCGTACACTGCTCAGGCGTTTTTCAGTAGCCGACAGGTGCAGGCGGTCGAACAGCTTGTCTACCAATGCATGGAATTCTTTATACAGACGGTCTTTTTCCTTGAACGGAACGAAGCCGATGGCATTCCATTCTTTCATCAGGGCACGTACTTGTTCGGCAGTTGCATCGTCTGCAGTTCCGGCAGCTTCTAAAGCAGCCATGCGCTTAATGACATCTTCTTTCTTTGCCAGGTTTTCCACTTCTTCCGAGCGTTGTGAAGAAGTCGCCTTGTTTTTCCGTTCAAAGAAATAGTCGCAGGCACCGATGAAACGTTTCCATACGGCATCTGAATGCTTTTTGGCAACCGGACCGATGGTCTTCCATTCTTTCTGTAGTTTGGTCAGGATGTCGGCGGTTGCTTTCCAGTCGGTGCTGTCTTTCAATGCTTCAGCCTTTTCGCAAAGTGCTTTCTTCTTTTCCAGGTTGGCTGCCATTGTTTCTTTCACAGATTTGAAGAAAGCAGCTTTCCGGCGGAAGAATTCATCGCAGGCAGCGCGGAAACGTTCGAAAATCTTGACGTTCATTTTTTGTGGAGCATAGCCGATGGTTTTCCATTTGGCCTGGAGGGCAAGGATTTCATTGGTCTTGTCTTCCCAGTCAGCAAAAGTAGTGAAGGTGTCATATTCCATACCTTCCACGATTTCGCAAATCACCGTCTTCTGGTCCAGGTTATTCTGTTCTTTTTCTTTCAGTTCTTCAAAATGCTGCTGGTGGCGTTTGTTGACAACCGTAGAGGCAGCCTTGAAACGGCTCCAGATTTCTTCGCGCAGGTCTTTGGCTACCGGACCGATGGCGCGGAATTCCTGATGAAGCTTCTGCAGCTGGTGGAAAGCAGAAATTACGTCGGGCTCTTCAGCCAGTTTTTCTGCAGCTTCGCACAAGCGGGTCTTCTGTTCCAGGTTTTTCTTGAAGTCATATTCGCGGAATTCGTTGTTCAGCTTCACCATGTCATAGAATTTTTCGGTGTAAAGCTGGTAAGTTTTCCACAGTTCGTTTACTTTCGCTACCGGAATCTGGCCTGTTTCATTCCATTCCTGCTGCAATTTCTTAAATTCGTCGTATATCTTGTTGGTATCTTCCTGCGATTCGGTCAGGAACTTCATTCTTTCCAGGATACCCAGTTTCTTGGTCAGGTTTTCTTCTTTTTCCTGTTCCTGTGCAGCCGCTAAGGCATTTCTCTTCTCCTTGATGGCGTTCATGACAGCTTTGAACTCTTCTTCTGCCGGTTCTGTTTCCGGAGTGAAGTCTTCTGCCTTTCCCCCTTCGTCGATGAAAGCTTTCCGTGCCGCTTCTGATTTGGCTTTTTGTAGTTTGTAGAACGTTTGTTTAAGTGAATCGATTTCCTGCTTGTTGGTCAGGTCGTTTTTCTCGTTGATTTCCTTGAGGCGTTGCACCACTTCTTCCAGTGTCTGTTTGGGAGCGGATGTTTCCTTTTCGGTGTCTTCAACAGTAGGAACCGGTGCTTCAATGGGTTGTTCCATCGGAGTTTCGGTTAATGGGCGGTTGGTTTCATTTACTTCCATCGTATATAGATTTTAAAGAGTATAATATCCTAGTTTTTTCTTTACCATTAGTAATGGTTCTTACAAATTAAAGAAAAAAAATCTGATTTTCATACTTTTTCAGAAAAAAACTATAAGGTAAGAATCATTTTTAGAAATAGAAAGACGAGGAATGTGGCTCAGAAGGGCTTGTAGAGGGGGTGAAAAAAACGCCCTTGCGTTTCAAAGAAAACGCAAAGACGTTTTGATCAAAACGCAAGTGCGTTTGAAGTAAAATGTACTTGCGTTTTACCTCAAACGCACTTGCGTTTTTCTTTAACAAAAATTTAGGATAATAATACGGTGATTCCCATGTACATGAGCATACCGATAATGTCGTTGGTAATGGAGATAAACGGTCCGGTGGCAATGGCCGGATCGATTTTCAGTTTTTCCAGTGTCATGGGCACCAGGGTACCGAAAATGGAGGCAAACATGACCACGGCAAACAGGCTGATGGATACCGAATAGCTGACTGTAGCCGTAGCTCCGAAACGGATGAAGTTGTAGATATACACCAGCATGGAAATGATGGTGGCGTTGATAAGGGCTACAACGGATTCTTTCAGCACCTGCTTGAAGGTGTTTTCGGCGTTCAGTGAACTGTTGGCCAAACCTTGCACGACCAATGCGGAGGACTGGGTTCCTACGTTTCCTCCCGTTCCACCGATAAGGGGAATGTAAAGCGCCATTTCCGGATGAGCGGCAAAGGTAGAGTCGAAGTTTCCCAGAATCATGGAGTTGCCGATTCCACCCAGCATACCGATGAGCAGCCACGGAAGGCGTGCGGTGGTCTGGCGGAACACGTTGTCGTCTGTTTCTACGTCCTGTGACAAACCGGATGCCAACTGGTAGTCGCGTTCGGCCTGTTCACGAACCTCGTCCATTACATCGTCTACGGTGATGCGCCCTACCAGGCGGCCGATGCTGTCGACCACGGGAACGGCCACCAAGTCATACTTTTCAATGGTCTGCACCACCTCTTCAATGGGCGTATCCACATGGACGGAAATCGGGTCCTTTTTCATCACGTGTTTCACCTTGGAAACCGACGGACTGGTAATCATCTTTTTCAGCGGGAATACGCCGCGCAGACGCTCGTCGTCGTCTACCACATATACATAATATATCTCGTCCATTTCTTCTGCCTGCAGTCGCATTTCGCGCAGGCATTCGGGCATACTCCAGTTCTCATTTACAATCACCATTTCCGTACCCATCAAACCACCGGCAGTATCTTCGTCGTATTTCAGCAAGTCGACAATGTCGCCTGCCTGTTCGATGTCTTTAATGTGTGAAAGCACCTCTTCCTGCTTGTCCTCGTCCATTTCACGGATGATGTCTACGGCATCGTCCGAATCCATGTAGTCGACAAAGCGCTTGGCGATGGTTTCAGGGGGAAGTATTTCGAGGAATTTCTTTCGTGCATCCTCGTCCATTTCAATCAGTACGTCGGCTGCCGTTTCGTTGTCCAGCAGCAGGTAGATGAAGCGGGCATCTTCTGCGTCCAGCTCATTGCACAGTTCGGCGATGTCGGCCGGATGCAGGTCCTTGATGACTTCTTTTAACTGGTCGGAATCTTTCTTCTCAATCAGTTCGGTGACTAATTTAATATCTTCGCTATTCATCTTGTAAACTCCTGATGAGGGTTGTTATCGTAGTCTGTAAGTCTCGTGTGCAGGGTCACTCGGCCTTTGCGGCTGAGGAATTCAAGGCTTCTTCCACCCGGTTGGTCAGGTCGATGAAGTCTTGTACGGAAAGCTGTTCAGGCCGTTTGTTGAAGATAGGGTCGGCACTGAGCGGATTTCCTTTCTCCAGAATCGGAGATATGGAGTTGCGTAGCGTCTTGCGGCGCTGGTTGAATGTCGTCTTGACAATCTGCTTGAACAACTGCTCGTTGCATCCCAACTCCTTGGTCTCGTTGCGGGTCATGCGGATGACGGCGCTCTTCACCTTGGGAGGAGGGTTGAACACATGTTCGTGTACGGTGAACAGGTATTCCACGCTGTACCAGGCTTGAATCAGTACGCTCAGAATGCCGTAGGTCTTGCTGCCCGGACGAGCCGCGATGCGTTCGGCCACTTCCTTCTGGATCATGCCCGTGCAGCAGGGAATCAAGTCCTTGTAGTCGAGCATCTTGAAGAATATCTGGCTGGAAATATTGTAGGGATAGTTGCCGGTCAGCACAAAAGGCTGTCCGTCGAAAAGTTGCCGGAGGTCCATTTTCAGGAAATCCTGCTCGATGATATGGTCTCCTAATTGCGGAAAATTCTCACGCAGGTAAGCCACCGATTCAAAGTCCAGCTCCACCACCTTGAGCGGGCGGTCTTTTTTCAGCAGGTATTGGGTGAGAACTCCCATTCCGGGACCTACTTCGAGAACGGGAAGGGCCGGGCAGGCGTCTACCGTGTCGGCTATGTCTTGTGCCACTTGCAGGTCTTTCAGGAAGTGTTGTCCTAAAAACTTTTTAGGTTTAACTAATTTCATGCCTCAGGTTTTAAATGTTCGTATTATCTTTGTGACTTGCAAAGTTAAACATAAATCTTTATATACAGACTGATTTTGGAACGAACAGGTTTAAAAAAAGTACTAAATAAGGTCTTCCAGATAGCGCTTCCGTTGGTACTCGGAGCGGCTATTCTGCTTTGGACATACCACGATTTTGATTTCCGGCGTGTGTGGAGCGTGCTGGATGGCGGCATGAATTATGGCTGGATGGCCTTTTCGCTGGTGTTTGGTGTGTTGGGGCATCTGTTCCGCGGCTGGCGCTGGAATCTGACATTAGCTCCGTTAGGTGAATATCCCAAGGTGTCGAACAGTGTGTATGCGGTTTTTGTGTCGTACGCGGCCAATCTGGTCGTACCACGTGTGGGGGAGGTTTCCCGCTGTGGTATCCTGTCGAAGTACGACGGGGTTTCTTTCTCCAAATCGCTGGGTACGGTGGTGACGGAGCGTCTCATTGATACCATCTGTGTGCTGCTGATTACCGTAGTGACGCTGTTGCTCCAGTCGCGTGTGTTTGCGGCATTCTTTGAAAAGACTGGTACGAACATGGGCTTCTTTACGGGCTTGTTTACTTCCACCAACTTTTATATCACCCTCATCTGTCTGTTCGCCTTGGGCGTGCTGGCGTTTTTCCTGGTCCGCAATTTGACGGTATTTGCGAAGGTGCGCGGCATATTGAACGATGTGTGGGCCGGATGTTTGTCGCTTCGGCATGTAAAACATCCGTGGTTGTTCGCTTTTTACACCGTGGGCATCTGGACATGCTATTTCCTGCAATTCTATGTGAGTTTCTATTGCTTTGACTTTTCTGCCTCACTGGGCTGGATGCCCGGACTGGTGATGTTTGTGGTGGGCAGTATTGCAGTGGCCGTTCCTACTCCTAACGGGGCAGGTCCGTGGCACTTTGCGGTCATTACCATGATGATGATGTATGGGGTAGGAAAGGAAGATGCCGGAATATTTGCCTTGCTGGTGCACGGTATTCAAACCTTTTTATTAATTTTGCTAGGTGTTTACGGGCTTGTAGCCTTACCACTTGTAAATAAGAAACGGACCGGGAAGTGAAATTGCTTTTCCGGAATAAAATCAAAAAATATAATATGAACGAAATTCTTTCTTTGGCTCCGCAGAATGTGTGGAAGCATTTCTATTCGTTGACGCAAATTCCTCGTCCGTCTGGACATTTGGAAAAAATTCAGGCTTTCTTGCTGGAATTCGGCAAGCAGGTAGGTGTGGAATCATTTCAGGATGAGGCTGGAAACATAATCTATCGCAAACCGGCCACTCCGGGTATGGAAGACCGGAAGTCTGTCATCCTTCAGGCTCACATGGACATGGTTCCTCAGAAAGACAAACATACACAGCATGATTTTGAGAAAGATCCTATTCCGGTTTATGTAGACGGCGAATGGGTGAAGGCTAAAGGTACCACATTGGGCTCAGACAACGGTATGGGTGTGGCAGCCATCATGGCCATTATGGAAGACAAGACCTTGAAGCACGGTCCGCTGACAGCGCTGATTACTGCCGATGAAGAAACCGGTATGTATGGGGCGTTCGGCTTGAAACAGGGCACTGTGGAAGGAGAAATCCTGCTGAACCTGGATTCAGAAGAAGAAGGTGAACTTTATATTGGCTGTGCAGGTGGAGAAGACCTGACAGCTACTTTGGAATACAAGGAAGAAGAAACAGATCCGGAAGACGTGGCGCTGAAGGTGACACTGAAGGGATTGCGTGGTGGTCACTCTGGTATTCAGATTGGCTGGGGACATGCCAATGCCAACAAGTTGATGGCTCGCTTCATGAACCAGGTGATTGCTTACGATGAGGCTTGTCTGGTGTCATGGGAAGGTGGAAACATGCGCAACGCCATTCCGCGTGAATGTGAAGTAGTGATTACCGTACCGGCTTCGGAGGTAGAAGATGTGCTGGCATTCGTGGGTGAATGCGAACAGGTATGGCGCGATGAATTTGCAACCATTGAAGACAATATCAGCTTTACGGCAGAACGTGTGGACTTGCCGAAGATGATGGTGCCGGAAGAAATCCGTGACAACCTGGTGGATGCGATTTATGCATGTCCGAATGGAGTAGAACGTTTCATCCCGACTATCCCGGATACAGTGGAAACTTCTTCTAACCTGGCTATCGTAGAAATCGGCAATGGAAAGGCTGCCATTAAGGTATTGACACGCAGCTCTCGCGAATCAATGAAGGATTATCGCAATACGGCTATCGAAAGCTGTTTCTCTATGGCAGGTATGCATGTAGAACGTTCTGGCAGCTATTCAGGATGGGAACCGGATGTTAACTCACCGATTCTGCATGCCATGAAGGAATCTTATAAGGCACAGTTTGGTGAAACACCGGAAGTGAAAGTGATTCATGCCGGACTGGAATGTGGTATCATCGGTGCGGTTGTACCTGGACTGGATATGATTTCATTTGGTCCTACTTTGCAGTGCCCGCATACACCGGAAGAACGCTGTCATGTGCCGTCAGTAAAGAAGTTCTATGATTTCTTGCTGGCTACACTGGAAAATACACCGAAAAAGTAATATCCGTTAGTGGATAAATAGATACGGAGGCTGTCCGATTCCCGTAAAAGGGAAAGGGGCAGCCTCCGTTTTTTTTGTTTCGATTTTCTGTGGTTTTACTTCTTTTAATGAAAATCTGTGCAGTAAATCAGGGTTTTGGTTTTATCTTTATAAAGACAACCTTGTAAAACTTAAAATTGGAAATGATGAACAGACTATTCTTGATATGTGCCACGGGATTGTTGGCTTTTATGTTCCCTTTGGCGGGGATAGCTCAGAGTTACGATCGTCTTTGGAAGGAGGTAGAGGAAACCCGGAAGAAGGATTTGCCGCAGACCTTGATTTCACAGGTGAACCAGATTTATGAAAAGGCAAGAAAGGAGAAGAATGCTCCGCAGATGTTGAAAGCGTATCTTTCGCGGGTGGAATGTCAGGTAGGGCTGACACCGGACAGTTTGCAGCGTGAACTTTGTCGACTGAATGCATGGGCTGCAGAGGAGAACGATCCTTTGCAGAAAGCCGTGTTGGCGTTTCTGTCAGGATACTATAAGTTGGAATCCGCTCCTCAGGAAGTGGACAGCGCATTGTATGAGTTTGACCGGGCAGTAAAGGATAAGGAGGTCTTGCTGGGCGTAGCTACGACCGATTTTCGTCCGATGGCTGAACAGGGCAAATGGAGCCAGCGCTATTTCGGTGACAATATGTACGATTTGCTGCTACGCCAGTCCATCTTTCAGCTTCTATGGAATGGGGGAGGAAACAAGGCCGTACAGTTGGCGGTGTTCGACAAGTATGAAAAGCTGATTGCACAATACGAGGCGGCAGGAAATCGTAACGCGGAATTATTGACACGTCTGGAGCGATTGATGTACTGGCAGCGTAATGGATGGAGGTATCCGCAACAGCTGTCGGACGAACAGGTGTTGGAGCAGTTGCAGGCGTGGGCAAAAGCCTATGACGGAGTAGATGCCTGTGCGGCGTTGTATGTGTCATGGGCCGATTTCTATCATCAGAAACAAGACTTCGTGTCCGAAATGAAGGTGATAGAAGAAGGAATAAAACGGTATCCTTCTTCAGAATTCACGGCCGATTTGAAGGATAAGCAACGCATAGTGTGCATGCCGTCACTCTCGGTGCAGGTAACTCATCCTTATCCGCAGACGGAAGCGGAACTTCGTGTCACCAGCAAGAACCTGAAAGGAGCGACGTTGGAATGGTATAGACTGAACCTGAAGGCTTCTTCTTCTGTGTTTGCACAGAATCTGGAGCATGCGGACCTGATAAAGAAATATGGTACACTGGTGGATAAAGTGCGGTTGGACTTGCCGGATACTCCTACGTACAAGGATACGGTTTCTGTGCTGACCAGCCGGATGCCCGAGGCGGGGATTTATATATTGAAATCAATCCCCGACGACTATCAGGATAAAACGGGATACGATGTAGTGCATCTGTCTGCACTGCAGGTGGTTTCTTTCCCGATGGAAAGAAGGCAGACGGAGTGTCATGTGGTGGATTGTAAGACCGGAAAGCCGGTCGCAGGGGCAGAATTGGTGTTCTATTCCATTCCTGTGCCAGGCAATTATACCTTATATAAGACGTTTAAGACCGATAAGCAGGGCAAGGTAGTAGTGCCGGACATGAAAGAATCATTGTGGATGCATGCACGTGCAGGCAAGGATGAGTTTATGCAGGTGGCTTACTGGTCCAGAAGGGTGTTGCCGACGGTCAATGAGAGCAAGAAGAAGGTGGACCGCATGGATTTGTTTACCGACCGTGCGCTGTACCGCAAGGGGCAGACAGTGTACGTGTCCGGAGTGGCTTATACGCAGGAAGGTGATAGTGTAGAGGTACGCAAAGATGCGGCCATCTGGCTGGCCTTGCGGGATGCCAATAACCGGGAGATAGCCCGGAAAGAATTGACTACGGATGACTTCGGTGCATTTTCAGCGGAATTCCAATTACCTTCGGAAACATTGGCCGGCATGTTCCGGATAGAATCGGATAAGGCTTCCTGTTATATCCGGGTGGAAGAATACAAGCGTCCGACGTTTGAAGTCACCTGGAAGGAAGTGCAGGAAGCTTACACGATGGGGGATTCCTTGCAACTGGAAGGTACGGCGAAAAAGTTTTCCGGTGCACCGGTGCAGGGCGGTAAGGTGCGTTATACCTTGACTCGTTCAAAGGCCTGGTTCTGGCGGAGCGTGGCGGGAGAACAACAGTTGGCAGAGGGTGAACTGATGACTTCAGCCGACGGAACGTTTGCAGTGAAGGTTTGCTTGGAACGTCCGGATACGGAAGTCTCTTTAGGCTGGGACGGATTCTATCGTTATCAGGTGAAGGTGGAAGTGACGGATGCGGCCGGAGAAACGCAGGAAGGTGTGCTGGTGCTTCCGGTAGGGGAACATGCCATCGGATTGCAGATAAAGGGACTGGTAGGAAAAGTGGCTCGTGAGAAGCTGGATAAGATTCAGGTGCAGGCCTTGAACATGCAGCAACAGCCTGTGGCATTGGATGTGCTCTGCTCGCTTTATGCATTGGATGAGGCCGGAAAGAAGCAGCAAACAGTATGGGTGGATACGGTGAAATCCGGACAGCCTTTCCTGCCGGAAGCATGGATGAAGTTGGCTTCCGGAAAATACTTGCTGGAGGTAACCGCCAGTGATGAGCACGGGCGTCCTTGTCGTGCAGAGCAGGAGTTTGTACTCTTTTCGTTAAAAGACCGGGTTCCTCCAGTAAAGACTGTGGAATGGTTCTATCAGGACGGTATACAGTTGGAGGAAACGCAGCCGGTTACCTTGTATGTGGGCAGCAGTGAAAAGGATGTACATTTGTTCTATCATGTGTACAGTGGCAACCGGATGCTGGTTTCTGACTCGTTTGTGCTGAACGAGGAAATCCGTCTGTTTGATTATACGTGGCGGCCGGAATACGGCGATGGAATCACCGTCAGCTTTGGATTTATGAAAGACGGTATCTGGTATTCCAAGCAAGTCGCTTTGAAACGTCCGGTACCGGAGAAAAAACTGACATTGAAGTGGGAAGTTTTCCGCGACCGTTTGCGTCCGGGCACAGAAGAAACCTGGACCATGCAGATTTTGGATGCGGCAGGCAAACCGGTGGATGCCCGTCTGCTGGCTACCTTGTATGATGCTTCGCTCGACCGTCTGTGGGATAACCCGTGGAATTTCCAGCTGGGCTTCAGCCGATATACTCCTTCAGTCATGCCGTTTATTCAGTCAGTGAATAGCATCGCGATGGCTTATTCGCCTTTCTATACTTATTCATTGTCTTCTGTGTATACTCCTGACAACTGGCAGTTGTATAGTCGGTTGTGGATTCCTTCTTTGCGTCAGTATAGAACCTTCTCTCGAAACGGTCTGATGGTACGCGGGGCAGGAATCATGATGAAGGCTGCGGCTGCAGCACCAGATGCCATGAGGGCGGATGAGGCTTTGAATGCGCAGGCAGGATTCACGCAGGACGATGGAGTGGTAGAAGTAGAACTTCAGTCTGAAACGATTCCTTTGGAAACGGAACAGACGATGACTTTACGCGAGAATTTTGCAGAAACGGCTTTCTTCTATCCTGATTTGCGTACAGATTCAACCGGAACCGTGCGATTGGTATTTACCGTACCAGACGCATTGACGCAGTGGAAGTTCAGAGGCCTGGCACATACCCGCCACATGGATTACGGACTCCTGCAGGCGGAAACCCGGACCGAAAAACCGTTTATGATTCAGCCTAACCTGCCTCGTTTCCTTCGTAGAGGAGATGAAACTTCACTGGCCGCTTCTTTGATGAATCTGTCAACGGAAGAGGTGAAAGGAGCGGTACGCCTGGAATTGGTGAATCCGATGGATGAAAGTGTGGTGTATCAGGCAGTGCAGAATTTTCAGGTGAAAGCAGGAGAAACGGGCAGTGTACGTTTTACTTTCCCGGTAAATATGGATGGCGAGGTCTTGATTTGCCGGATGAAGGCGGAAGCTGGCGAGTTTAGTGATGGAGAACAGCATTATCTTCCTGTGCTGACTGACAAGCAATGGATGACGGAAACCTTGTCCTTGCAGGTGAAAGGCGGGGAATCTCAGGAAGTGAACCTGAAGGATTTGTTTAACGGACAGAGCAAGACGGCCCAGAACCGGCAGCTGACCATCGAACTGACTTCTACTCCGATATGGTATGCCGTACAGGCACTTCCGGTAGTAGGAAATCCGCAGCAGGATGATGCGTTCTCCTGGGCTTCGGCTTACTATGCCAATGCGGTGGCACGGAAAATTGTGGAACTGAATCCGCAGATTCAGCCTGTGTTTGAAGCTTGGAAAAAACAGGGAGTAAAGAAAGAAACGTTGTGGAGTGAACTGGAGAAAAATCAGGAACTGAAAAGCGTGTTGCTGGCCGAAACGCCTTGGTTGGCTCAGGCGGCAGATGAACAGGAGCAGAGACTACGGATTGGATTGTTGTTCGACCTGAATACGATGAATTACCGTATGGGGCAGACCGTGGAAAAATTGAAGGCCTTGCAAAAAGGGGATGGAAGCTGGAGCTGGTTCAACGGCATGCAGGGAAGCCGGTTGGTTACTACGCAGGTGGTGGAACTGTTGGCCCGGCTGAAATCCATGCATATCATGGCGGATGCACAAGTGGCTGGCATGTATTTGAAAGGTCTGAATTACCTGGAAAATGCTTTTTGTCAGGAATATGAGAACCTGAAGAAAAACGAGGCTCGTAAGAAAAGTCCGCAATGGCCAAGTGAGCTGGCGGTGAGGTATCTGTATATTACATCGCTGGATGCGGTGGCAGGAGAAAAGGTGAACAAGGTCGCAAAGGAATACATGACCTCTAAACTGGAAAACCGTTCAGCTACTTATTCCATTTATGAAAAGGCATTGATTGCCCGGATTCTGCAGGCACAGGGAAAACGTGGGCAGGCAGAAATACTGGTACGTTCGATTAAGGAATATACGGTAGTAACACCGGAAATGGGACGTTATTTTGATACGCCGAAAGCCGGATACGCATGGAACGGTTACCGCATTCCGACGCAGGTAGCTGCCATGGAAGCTATTCAGCACGTGGAGAAGGATGAAGAGATGCTGGAGGAAATGAAACGCTGGTTGCTGAAGCAAAAGCAGGTGCAGTGCTGGAATACGCCTTTGGCTACGGCAGATGCGGTGTATGCCTTGTTGGCAGAGGGTATGGCATTGACGGAGCCCGGACAGATGCAGGCAGTGGCAGGTAATGTCACACTGGAAACTCCGAAAGACGGGCTGGGCTGTATCAGCCATACGTTAAGTGGAGCGGAGGCAGAGGTGAAGACGCTGACCGTAAGTCATACGGGAAAAGCTGCCGGATGGGGTGCCGTGTATGCACAATATCTGGAAGATATGGACCGTGTGAAGGCATTTGAAGGAAAGGGTCTGCAAGTTTCACGTGAGTATATATATAAAGGTAAGGCCTTGTCTGCCAAAGAAAAGTTGCAGGTAGGCGATAAGCTGACGGTGCGCCTGACTCTCCGTGCCGACCGGGATATGGATTTTGTATGCCTGAAAGACGAACGTGCGGCTTGTATGGAACCAGTGCGGCAAATCTCAGGTTACGAATGGTCCGATGGCTTGGGACGGTATGGGGTAAGTGGTGATGCGGCGACTACCTTCTTTATGGATCATTTGCGGAAAGGAACCTACGTCATTGAATATGAAGTGCATGTAGACCGTTCGGGAGTATATCAGGCAGGTACATCGGAAATACAGTCAGTATACGCTCCTGAGTTTGGCAGTCATACGGAAGGATATACATTATATATCGAATAAAATCACGTCCGGGCCGGGATTCCGGTTCGGACGTTTTTACAAATTTCTAAGTTTATGGAGAAAATAAATTTTCAGACTTGATTTTGCTTGTTTCCGTTTTCTCCCTATCTTTGTTTCCGTAATTTAGAAAGAATAAAATCAATGAAACGAATATATACCCTTCTTTTTTTGTGTGTTGTCGCTTGCATGTCCTTATGGGCTCAGCCTAAAATATCCTTTGATATGACTACTAAGGACTTGGGCTACGTGTTGTGGCGCACTCCGGCAACCGTGACTTATCAGTTTACCAATACGGGAGACAAGCCGTTGGTTATTTCCAATGTGACGACTTCCTGTGGATGTGCCAAGGCACAATGGACAGAAGAACCTGTACCTGCCGGAGGAAAAGGAAAGATTACGGTAGTGTTTGATGCAGAAGCCATCGGGCATTTCTATAAAGACGTGGGTGTGTATTGCAATGCAGCTTCTCTGCCTATTTACCTGGACTTTAACGGAGAGGTGACAGCCGATGCCAAAAATTATTCCTTTACGCATCCTTATGCTATCGGTGCCATCCGATTGACACAGGATGAACTTGATTTTAAATCCGTCAATAAGGGAGACCGTCCGGTTATTGAATTGCTGGTGGCCAATACTTCCAACAAGGCTTATTCACCTGTGCTGATGCATCTTCCTCCTTATCTGGAAGCAAAAGCGGAACCCGAAAAATTGGGACGTGGAAAGACCGGAAAGATTCTGGTGACACTGGATTCTGAGAAATTGCCGAAATTAGGTATTACACGTGCTTCTGTCTATTTGTCCCGCTTCCCGGGTGATAAAGTCGGCAGTGAGAATGAAATACCTGTATCAGTGGCTCTGTTGCCTGACTTCTCCAAGTTGACCGAACAGCAGAAAAACAATCCTCCTCAGATTACATTGTCGGCTAAGGAACTGGAATTTGTGGATTTGAAACCCAACCAAAAGAAGTCACAGACGATTGTCATTTCAAATACAGGTCGCTCTGACTTGAATATTCAGGATATGCAGGTGTTCAGCATGGCTTTGGCCGTGAAACTGAAAAAGAGAGTGCTGAAACCGGGTGAATCGACCAAGATGAAGATTACTGTGCTGGCACAGAACCTTCACCGTGTGAAAGGTACGCCCCGTGTCCTGATGATTACCGATGATCCTAACCAACCGATGATTACCATCCGTGTGAAAGCCCGGCTGAAATCGTCCGAAAAATAAAAACTTTTATGGAACACCCCGAAAACAACGAAGCTTATAAGGGGTTAACTGTGAACCAGGGAGTGGAACAACCCTCCATTGTTAATCCTTATCTGAATCTGAGAAAGAAACCCAAACGTCGTCAGTATTCTGCTGCCGAGTATGTGGAAGGTATTGTGAAAGGCGATGTGACCATGCTGAGCCAGGCGGTCACGCTGGTAGAAAGTGTCAAGCCGGAACATCAGGTACTGGCACAGGAGGTCATTGAAAAATGCCTTCCTTATTCGGGTAATTCTATCCGTATCGGTATCAGCGGAGTGCCCGGTGCCGGAAAGAGTACGTCGATTGATGTATTCGGTCTGCATGTGCTCGAAGAAAAAGGAGGAAAGTTGGCCGTTTTAGCCATAGACCCCAGCAGTGAACGTTCCAAAGGAAGTATCTTGGGGGACAAGACCCGAATGGAAAAATTGTCGGTGCATCCTAAATCCTTTATTCGTCCCAGTCCTTCGGCTGGCTCATTGGGCGGTGTGGCCCGTAAAACCCGTGAAACCATCATCTTGTGTGAAGCTGCCGGATTTGATAAAATCTTTGTCGAGACTGTGGGAGTAGGCCAGAGTGAAACTGCCGTGCATTCCATGGTAGACTTCTTCCTGCTGATTCAGCTGGCCGGTACGGGCGATGAGTTGCAGGGCATCAAGCGCGGTATCATGGAGATGGCCGATGGTATCATTATCAACAAGGCCGATGGAAATAATGTAGAGAAGGCACAGTTGGCGGCTACGCATTTCCGTAATGCGCTCCATCTTTTTCCGGCTCCCGAATCCGGATGGACTCCTCAGGTGCTGACGTATTCCGGATTTTATAATATCGGTGTCAAGGAAATCTGGGATATGGTGTATGCCTACATCGACTTTGTCCGCAAGAACGGTTATTTTGAACACCGTCGGAACGAGCAGGCCAAATACTGGATGTATGAAACCGTCAATGAGCATTTGCGCGACAGCTTCTATCAGAATCCGGAAATTGCTTCCTTGCTTCCCTTGCAGGAAAAAGATGTGCTGGAAGGACGGGCCACGTCTTTCTCGGCAGCCAGAAAACTACTGGAAATGTATTTCTCCGGGTTGAAGCAGAAATGATGAATAAATATTCAAAATGGCTTGTTTCTATTGGACTAATTAAAAATAAGGAAGAAAAATAAGGGTGATATGCCTTGTAAAATGAATTAATATGTAACTTTGCGAACTAATTTTCAAGAAATGATGCAAAGTGAAATTAAACCTATTATAGAGGTAAAGGGTGTATCAAAGTTTTTTGGTGAAAAAACAGCCTTGGATAATATCAATTTATCCATCAAAAAGGGAGAGTTTGTAACCATTTTGGGCCCTTCGGGATGCGGTAAGACGACCTTGCTGCGCCTGATAGCAGGATTTCAGACCGCTTCGGAAGGGGTGATTCGTATTGCAGGAGAGGAGATTACCCAGACTCCTCCTCACAAGCGTCCTGTCAATACGGTTTTCCAGAAATATGCCTTGTTCCCTCATCTGAATGTGTATGACAATATCGCTTTTGGCTTGAAACTGAAAAAGATGCCAAAGGATACGGTACTTAAAAAAGTAAAGGCTGCCTTGAAAATGGTGGGCATGACCGATTATGAGTACCGCGATGTCAACTCGCTTTCGGGTGGACAGCAGCAGCGTGTGGCCATTGCCCGAGCCATTGTGAACGAGCCGGAAGTATTGTTGCTGGACGAACCGCTGGCTGCGCTTGACCTGAAGATGCGTAAGGACATGCAGATGGAGTTGAAGGAAATGCACAAGACGCTGGGCATTACCTTTGTGTACGTGACGCACGATCAGGAAGAAGCCCTGACATTGAGTGATACCATCGTGGTGATGAGTGAGGGACGTATCCAGCAGATTGGTATCCCTACCGACATCTACAATGAGCCGATTAACTCGTTCGTGGCCGACTTTATCGGAGAAAGTAATATCCTGAACGGAGTCATGGTGAAAGATAAGTTGGTACATTTCTGCGATCGTGACTTTGAATGTGTGGATGAAGGATTCGGCGAAAACACGCCGGTGGATGTGGTGATTCGTCCAGAGGATTTGTATATATTCCCAGTGTCGGATATGGCACAGCTTCGTGGTACCGTACAGTCCTGTATTTTTAAAGGAGTACACTATGAAATGGTGGTGTTGTGCCACGGCTATGAGTTTGTGGTGCAGGATTATCACGCTTTCGAGGCCGGAACTGAAGTGGGTATGCTGGTCAAGCCGTTTGATATTCACATCATGAAGAAAGAGCGTATCTGCAATACCTTTGAAGGCAAGCTTATCGATGAAACGCATGTGGAATTCTTGGGAAGTGAATTTGAATGTGCACCGGTAGACCTTCAGAGAGTGCCATTAGGCAATGTGCTGGTAGATGTGGATTTCGGAAAAATCAACTTGCTGGACAATGCAGAAGACGGCATGCTGACCGGAGAAGTCAAGTTTATTTTGTACAAAGGAAACCATTACCACCTGACGGTATGGTCAGACTGGGATGAGAATGTGTTTGTCGATACGAACGATGTATGGGATGATGGAGACCGTGTGGGTATTTCCATTCCTCCTGAAGATATTCGGGTACGTGTAAAACAGGAGGAACGATGAATAAACTGCGTTTGTTTTTTCTTTCACGCCGAAGCTGGACACTTCCTTATCTCATTTTCTCTATCATTTTTGTGATTGTTCCGCTTCTGCTGATTGTGGTATATGCATTTACCGATGATGCAGGTCGTATGACGCTTGAAAACTTCCGGAAGTTCCTGGCCCATCCGGAAGCAGTCAATACCTTTATTTATTCCATCGGTATAGCCATACTGACTACGATAGGTTGTATCGTACTGGGGTATCCGGCGGCCTGGATTCTGAGCCGCAGTAATTCAAGCTATTCGCGTACGCTGATTCTGCTGTTTATCCTGCCGATGTGGGTCAACATCCTGATACGTACGCTGGCTACCGTAGCCTTGTTTGACTTTGCCAGTCTGCCTTTAGGAGAAGGAGCGTTGATATTCGGAATGATTTACAACTTCATTCCTTTCATGATTTATCCGATTTACAATACCCTTCAGAAGATGGACCCGAGTTATGTGGAAGCAGCCCAGGATTTGGGAGCCAATTCTTTCCAGGTATTCTGGAAGGTGGTATTCCCTTTGTCCATGCCTGGAGTAGTGAGCGGCATCATGATGGTGTTCATGCCGACCATCTCTACCTTTGCCATTGCAGAATTGCTGACCATGAACAACATCAAGTTGTTTGGTACGACTATTCAGGAGAATATCAACAACAGTATGTGGAACTATGGAGCAGCCCTTTCCTTGATTATGCTGTTCCTGATTGCGGCCACTTCACTCTTTAGTTCTGATGAAAAGAGTGATTCAGAGAAAGGAGGACAGGTATGGTAAAGAAAGTGCTGATGCAGACCTATCTTTGGGTCTTGCTGTTGTTGCTGTATGCTCCGATATTGATTATTGTGATTTATTCCTTTACCGATGCAAAGGTATTGGGCAACTGGACCGGCTTTTCGCTTAACCTGTACCGCTCCTTGTGTAACACCGGAGCACATCATTCCCTGATGAATGCGCTGATAAATACAATAGCCATTGCCTTTATTGCTGCGACGGTATCAACCTTGTTGGGAAGTGTGGCTGCCATCGGAATCTACAATCTGAAGGCCCGCAGCCGGAAAGCCATGGGATTCATCAATACCATTCCTATATTGAACGGAGATATTATTACCGGTATTTCCTTGTTCCTGCTGTTTGTGTCATTAGGCATTACCCAGGGATTTACCACCGTAGTGCTGGCACATATCACCTTCTGTACTCCGTACGTGGTGCTGAGTGTGTTGCCGCGCCTGAAACAGATGAATCCGAACTTGTATGAGGCCGCGCTCGATTTGGGGGCTACTCCGATGCAGGCTTTGTGGAAAGTGATTATTCCGGAAATCCGTCCGGGAATGGTAAGCGGATTCTTGCTGGCACTGACCATTTCCATCGACGATTTTGCGGTAACGGTGTTTACCATCGGAAATCAGGGACTGGAAACGCTTTCTACCTATATTTATGCCGATGCCCGCAAGGGTGGTCTGACGCCGGAGCTTCGTCCGCTGTCGGCCGTGATTTTTGTGGTGATACTGGTGCTGCTGATTATTATTAACCGTAGAGCTGACAAAACAAAGAATAAATGAAACAGAAGATGAAAAGGTGGAACTGGTGGGTGGCTTTGTGTGTGTGCTGTCTGTTGACAGGATGCTACAACGCCAATGAATCGCGCGAAAACGTGCTCAAGGTGTACAACTGGGCAGACTACATAGGTGAAGGCGTACTGGAAGATTTTCAGGAATATTATAAGGAACAGACGGGAGAAGATATCCGCATCGTGTATCAGACGTTTGACATCAACGAAATCATGCTGACAAAAATTGAGAAAGGGCATGAAGACTTTGATGTGGTGTGTCCTTCCGAGTATATCATCGAACGAATGCTGCACAAAGGCTTGTTGCAGCCTATTGATACGGCTTTTGCTCATTCTCCCAATTACATGAATGGAGTGGCACCCTATATCCGTCAGCAGATAGATAAACTGACGGTGAAGGGCGATCTGCCGGCCAGCCGTTATGCCGTGTGCTATATGTGGGGTACGGCCGGACTGCTGTACAACAAGCAGTTTGTTTCCGAAAAAGACCTGAAGTCATGGGGATGCCTGTGGGAGAAACGCTTTTCCGGCAAGATTCTGATGAAGGATGCCTATCGCGATTCGTATGGCATGGCTTTGCTGTATGCGCATCGCGAGGATTTGAAAGACAGTACCCGCAGTGTGGCTGACCTGATGAACGACTATTCACCGGCTTCCATGGACTCGGTGGAAAAGTATCTGAAACTGTTGAAGCCGAATGTGGCCGGATGGGAGGCTGACTTTGGTAAGGAAATGATGACCAAGGGGAAGGCCTGGGTGAACATGACCTGGAGTGGAGACGCACAGTGGGCTATGGAAGAAGCGGCAACGGTAGGAGTGGACCTTGCCTACACCATTCCGGAAGAAGGCAGCAATGTGTGGTACGACGGATGGGTAATTCCTAAGTATGCCAAGAATCCTAAGGCAGCCAGCTATTTTATCAACTTCCTTTGCCGGCCGGATATTGCCTTGCGTAACATGGAAGAGAACGGGTATGTGAGTGCCATTGCAGCTCCGGAAATTCTGGAAGCCTGCATTGATTCTACTCTGAATGCGGAAGTTGATGCCAGCTATTTCTTTGGTCCGGAAGCCCGGAAGGTGAAGCTGCGCAACACACAGTATCCCGATAAGTCTGTGATAGCCCGTTGCGCCATGATACGTGACTTTGGAGACAAGACCGTAGATGTATTGGAAATCTGGTCGCGCGTAAAAGGCGACAACCTGAATAGCGGGATTGTGATTCTGATTCTTTTGGTGGTAGTAGGACTGAGTGCCTGGCAGATTCGCCGCCGCTGGATACGTTATAAACGTCATGCACGTACGCACCGCAGAAATCGCCGGAGAAAATAAAAGAAGAAAACACTGTATACAAAAATCCCCCTTCAAAAGACGTTTAAATGCTTTTTGAAGGGGGATTCTTTGTATGAAATTGTTCTGTTAGATTGACAGTTCGTTCAATACATTAACCAGTTCGCGGTCGATAGGTTTGTCGTTCTTGATAGCCTTGGCAAACGGAACGTACACAATCTGGTCGTTTTCAATACCAATCATGACGTTGCGCTGACCTTCCATCAGGGCCTGGATGCTGGCTACTCCCATACGGCTGGCGATGATACGGTCGTGAGCTGTCGGACGTCCACCACGCTGCA
>ERZ827496.904-NODE-904-length-38160-cov-5.050781_pt1 | contig 38160 bp, 29 predicted proteins | sample MGYA00519769_ERZ827496 | MGnify/ENA primary metagenome ERZ827496 (study PRJEB31778, sample SAMEA3449327) | human gut metagenome | biome: human gut; feature: human-associated habitat; material: faeces | place: United Kingdom | collected 2010/2012 ...
CAGATTCATCTGTAAGCCTGTACAAATAATTTCACCAGAAAGTGTATTACTTCCCCACACAACTATATTAAATTCATTTTTTTCTTTGTTCCACAAAGATATTTCTTTCCATAACATCCTGGCTATTGCACCATTTATATCAAAAACGGTCACATCTTCCAAAGGATTCAAAAAACAACACTCTATATCTCTTACACCAATATATACCTTTTTTCCTGCAAGCTCCTTTTTGTGTTTTTCATAAAACTGCAGGTTCATTTCATCTGTTGAAAACATAATAATATACTCATGTGCATATTTCTTTAGTTTATCCCCCGGATAAATTGCACTTACATCTTTTCCAAAACGTATTCGACTATCCATATCAGAATATACCGAAACACTATTTTTCTTTCCAAACAATGCAACTCTGTTTCTTAAGGATTCCCATACGTTTTGTAATGCACATAGAATTGCTGTAGCTGTCACCAATGGTGCTGTCCATCTTGCAATCTCAATATACGCATTATATGCATCAGATATAGGATTCGTGAAATATAAAGCAAATGCAGCATATATGGCATTTGTAATCCTTTCACTTGAAAATATATATCCAATTGTTCCCAACGCCAGTGGTACTAAAGCTAAAACCGTTAACACTTTCTTTTTCATTCTTTTTGTATCATTCTTATCACCAAATAATCATATATAACATCTACAGTGAATCAATCAAGGCCTTAATTGTAACTCCCTCTTTTGTCTTCCAATATGCTGGACCATTGAGGGTTTCAAGCCTTGCCACGATATTGTTCTTCTTTCGGTAAACGTTTATTGCATCAATACCAGCCTGAGAAGACGTTTTATAATAACCTATTTTTTCACCTTTCGAATTAAAATACGGCTGGTGCTTCTCATCCAACAATAACATATAACACTCGTTATCCTGATGATCATACTCTGCGACCGCATAATGGCATACCCCATCATACTCTAAAACAAATTCCGTTCCATCTTGAATCTTTCCGGCATTAAAAAGGTCCGTGAAACTTATAATACGTCTTTGAATATTTGACTTTGGAGTTCTCCCAAATTTCTTCTCGTCAAGTGATAGGAAGATTTCGTCAAAAATATTTTGATAATGTGCATATAAAACACATGTTAGGCTTGAATCTTCGAGATAATTAGTACTTCTCTCAACATCATCAAATATCTCATCTAAGGTTTCTCCATATCTGTCATATATTTCATTACACAGTGATGTATTTACTAATGCCATTGGTGAACCATGAACAGGTTCTCTTAGATTATTTGCATACTGTTCAAGAAGATATCTTCCGTCTTTATTTAGCTGTGGATGCTCTATACATTTCGCTATTACATAATCATATAACTCCTGATAAGTAATCTGAATATAATTCTTGTCATATGGCTTCTGCTTTGGGTCAGGAGTAATAAACAGACACACAACCTTCTGCCCATTTTTGCGGTGTCCCTCTACATAATCTCTGTAGTCCTTTGTCTGCCCTATATCTGTCCCATTCATATTTTCTCTGGCTTTGACCTTATTTTCAATTACAAGAACCAATTCTTCGCTCTCACCATATACGTCTATCGAGCGTTTTTTCTTATCGTTCGTAAAAAAAGTCTTTTCTGTTTCAAAATGCATGGCATCCAGATTCATATCAAAAACAGCTTTAAGAGACAACTCTTGACTCTCGCTCTTAATCATATACAGTGAAAGCAATCGCACCAACGGATAATGTCCCAAACATAAGCTTGAATTCGGATCGAGTAGCCAACTCATAAATGAGCTATGCCAGTGTTCAGTATGTGTCTGCCCGACTATTGTAAAAACATTTGTCTTTTCTTGGAAATATTTAAGTTGTTGGAACTGTTTGCTTGCTATTAGTGCCTCTGCCTGTTCTATATTCAGGTTAATCCCTCATTTCTATATTAATTCAGTAACTCGCCTAACCCTTCTTTCCCACTCTTACTCACACTTCGAGTTGACTTTTCAGGTTTCTTTGTTATTTTGAAAACATCCGGGTTCTCATCACACAAAATAAGCATTCTTTCTATTTGCTTTATACATCCCTCACGGTTGTATCCGGCATTTACAAGATAAATTTCCCCATCCACAGAATGTTTTTTACCCTTGTAATTTTTAAACTGTTTTACCTTTGAAGCATTTGCCGTTTCCTGTTCTAAGTCAGCCTTTCGTGCAACTGCTGTTATTTTGTCACTTTCAGCAATATTCTTGATTTTTCCAGGGTATTTTTTGGCTATCAACTCAAACACATCATTCAGCATATCCACCATTTTGTTTGCTGTATGTGTGGTTCCCCATAACTCATATTCAAATATAGCATCATTATTCACAGGTTTTTTGCCAGAGCTTTTGCCTGTAGAACCATTCGACTTAAGTGGCTCACCATTTAAAACGAATTCAGACAAATCAGCTCCACATATCTTAAACATACCTTTTATTTCAGCAATTTTAGCCTTAAATCCATAACTTGTTCCAACTAAATATTTATGACCATTAACCTCGAACTCTTTGCATCCTCTAAAATACGTTGGATCTGCCTCTGGTGTATTTGCATTTTTCACATTTTCAGCTCTTGCCACAGATGTCTTCTGAGTCAATTTTTCTTCACATCCAGGATATCGTTTTATCAAACTCTCAAATGCATCAAACATTAATTTGCCTTGTTCTCTACTTCCAGCTTCATAATATTCTCCAAAAATAGTGTATTTATATCCCTCAATAGAATCAGGCATTATAGGTTCCCATTTAGCATAAATCTCAATGTCTTTATGTACAGGTTTTGAAAAATCCCATTCTTCATCTGTATTTGAAACAAACCAGCCTTCAAATTCAAAACCATCTCTTACTCCGCTATTCTGCTTTGGTATTATCTCCCCAGCCTTAACTCGAAGAGAATTTTTTTCTTCATCATTTTTGATTACAACATTATATACTGGTGTATCATCACCTTTTTTTGCATGAAAAACTGTTTCTCCGCATACACTCTTAATAGACGATACAATTCCATCAAGACTCCCATTATAAAAGTTATCGTTGTAATCAATGCTTGCAAGTATCTCTTCTACAACAACAGCACATAGTTTCTTTGGTAATTCTTTATTCTTTTGATATGGTTTCTTCGCCTTTTTTATAACATTTAACTCGCATCCTCTAAAAAAATCATCATCAAACAACCTCTTCTCATCAGATGCTTTTATATTTTTTATATCCTTTTCTCCATTGAAATAGGTATCTTTTCCCAATCCTGTATCAGACTCATCATCTATAACACTTAAAGCCTTTACTAAATTAATCGGAACAACAGGTTTGCTAACAAAATTATAAAGAGCATCTTGACATCCAAACTGACTGTGCATTAATTCCATAAGAGTTGCATAACTTGTAGCATATTTATCATCAAGGAAAACTAAAACTCCTTTGCATTTATCACTTTCCATATTATCCGGGAACTGAGTTGTCCAATGTGGATTATTATCCTTGAAATCTCCATCAAAATAAATATTTAAACCATACTCTTTAACCAATTTATAAACTATCTCTTTAAGCACAATTTCCCAATCATCACTTTTGTAACTTATAAAGACAAAGTCCTTATCACCATCCTTGTTACAAATGTTTTGAGATAAGTATCTTACATTTGCATCTTCTTCACGTGCTTTTTCCTGTTCATTAGTTAACCCCATCTTGTTGCCTCCTATAATCTATATATCCTAAGTCCATCAAACATCTTAAGCATCGCAACCATACACTCCATTGGATCTGTATCCTTATCCTGCTCAGCCTTATCTAGTCTCTCATAGTTAGCTTTTGACGCTTCGCTAGATACATCAAACCCATTAAATTCAGGAATCATATCCTTATGCTTGCGTTCAAATTCTCGTTTATCAGGGTCTGGTGTACCATATTGCCATCCCATATCATAGCGTTCCTGTAACCATCTCTGATGCTCCAGGATTCCTATTTTAAGCACTTCTTCGTCACTAAATCTTTCAACCATTTCAAAGTCAACTTCTTTATCCGTGTAAAAACAGCCTATTTCATTCATATATCTGGCAAAAGATTTTGCCTGATTAATGTTTGAAAGCTTATATTCCAAGGATAAATTGTCAAATTCATCAGTAAACTTTTTCATATTATCTTCATTCTGAAGATATTCCTCAACTTTTCCCTCTTCCTTGGCTTTTTTCCATTCTTCTATTGCTCCCCAACGACCATTCAATATGACAGCAAAATTGTAAATATTCAAAAAATTACTATTTGATATATATGAACGTCCTTTAGCCATCTTTTCCTCGACAGAAGAAGTAACCTCCAGTTTTATTTCGCTCAAATCAACAATTCTTTCAATATCAGCCTGAAACGCATTAACCTTTGACATTTCACTTTCATTATCTCTAACAATTTCTTCAAGCTTAACATATGAAGAATATGCTTTCAGTTTTTTACCCTTAGAAGTGTCCTTATTATATCTATCAATTTTTCCTTGCTCAGATTTATCAAAAATATATTTTGCTACAATTTTATCTCCAGTAAATATAAATTCACAATCCATAGGATGAAGTTCTAATTTCGAATTTCTTCCATATGCTGTTCTATCCCAACACTGAAGTTCATCACAGAGCATCAGCATAAATGCAAGAGGATGTAAATCTGGTTTGAAACGAATATTAGATACAGGATCCTTATAATAAGCAATGCAAAACTTATATAAACTATTATGGAGAATAATTGCAGTAAGCGAATCAACATACTCTTTTGTCAGTTCAACATTTAATTCTTCAAATAACTTTTTGAAAAGTAATGTCGCACTAAAATAAGCATGATCCATAAAATACCCAAATTTATTTGGTTCTGTTGGTTTTTTATTCAAAAATCCAAGCATTTCCTCTTCTGAAAAATAGTAAATATCACCTAGCTTTTCACTGAGGGAATAAGCGAATAGCTCTTCGGTAGTTGATAGAATTTTGTCTGTACCCAAGCCGAAAAGCAAACCTATCCTACGCTGCATCGCTTTATTTAATTTTGTAAAGCTTTCCAATCCATGATATGCCACAAAAGGTCTTTTTGATCTATCGTCGCCATCAACTTCAAAATAAGAAGCAACCTGTTCAAAAGGCAATTCAAACGGATATCCAATATCGTGGAACAAGGATGCCATCCCCCAATATTTCAAGTAATGACATGCGGCTTTTTTTTCTTCTCCTTTTTCAAATCCATACGCCTTCATATATTTTTCACGGTAAATACAGTTTGATTGAAATATAGCAAGTCCCAGACAAAATACATATACAGAATGAGAGTAATGATCTCTATGTTTCATAAGCAATGCACTTCCATTTGCTTCGAACTCTGATAAAAGCTCAATCATTCGTCTTGTTTTTTTGTAATCTCCAACAAACATTTCTAAATAGCAAAAATAAACATCAAATGCATCTTCTTTCTTTCCGGATTTTAAAAAGCGGTTTATGGCATTTTCAAGACATAATCTATCAATATCTTTTTCCATGTTGAATGGAATTTGATTTTTTTTGAGGCTTGTACCCTCTCTCTCTGAGTCAATTGATTCAACATTCATGGATGTTGCTTTATTTTTATCAAATCGTAATTTCTCGCAGCAATCTCTGATAAAAGAGAGGGCTGCTCCCTCCAAAGAGTCTGATGCGTAATCATATTTTCTAATAGCATCATTATTCAACATTGTGTAACTCATGGTTATCCTCCCTGCTTATAAAAATCTTCTGTTTATTCCATACATGCTTTCATCCATTTCTTAAATTCAGCAATGGTGCTTGTTGTTACCTTTGCCTATTTTAATCCACAGATCATCACATACACCTGCAGCTTGCTGCAACATTTCGTAAGATGATTATAAATGTATTCATGACTATAGAGACCATTTTCTTACCAAGACAGCTGAGCCATATCACCTTCACGTGTATATAGTGCGTCCAAAATAGCTTGTAGCTACTCGTTAATATATTTCCCCGTGTTATATGCATACTGAATAAAGTTATCAACTTTTAAGGTCTGCTTCATTCAAGTCCCCTTTCCTTTGATGTACTTACCAGATTTCACTCTTTTATCAACAGGGCGTTCAGTTTCTGCGGGAATCATCCACATATTACCTATTTTTTCAGCCCCTTGGATTTTGCCTTTTAAGCACATCACTTGTATCGTTCGAGGATTAACTTTCCATTTCTTTGCGATTTCACTCACTGTAATATATCCTTTTAACATAACATCAATCTCTATTCATCTGTATCCCGACTATAGTGTTTCAGAAATATTATAGTCGATTATACGAAAAAAAATCAATCACTTAATTGTTAACATTATAGAAATTTAAATACGCCTTCTTTCACTAAATAAAGAAGCCAATCAGGCTCATCATTCAATAGAATTAAAGCTTTCCTATTCCTATAACATTTCTTACTTCATCCTTGAACTTCCGAACAATCTCCACATGCTCCGGATCCGTGACACTAACCTTATCAATTAGTTCCTGCACCATAGCCTGCGTCATCTCCCTCTGCCTCTACTCCACTGCTTCTCCTGTTCTATGACAATAGGTGAAAGAATAAAGAAAATACGGGTATTCCGCAAAATGACAATGGATGACCTGGGTGGTGCTCTCGGTTTTGAGGGAAAAAATATGTCTGTCCATATCTCTCAATACGAAACCGGTGCCCGCATTCCCGGTGATAATATGATTCAAAAGCTTGCCGACGCATTGCACTGTAATTACAAAGCAATCTCTGACTACAGTTTAGGTGCTGCTGAAGATATTATCGAAACACTCTTCTGGCTCGAGGAAAGCACCTCTTCTCTTCCTGCACGAGGGAAAGGGACAAGATTTCCTGATTACACTGCACCAGGTAATCTGATTCACTTAAGGCAATACCGCACAAAGAGCGTCTGGCGACTTTGCACGCCATCTGCTTGCAAATTTCCCGTCATATTTCACCAAAATGCTCGTGAATACATCAAGTATTCACTCCGCTTTTTGTTTCATCTGACGAAAAATTTGACGACGCATCTGTCGCACAATCTTTGTGCGGTATTGCCTTAACTGCAATGACACCTTCAAAGCCTTCTGAAACAGCAAGCCCAACTTATAATGAAGATGATTATGACTGTGCAGGTGCACCCATTGCATTAACTTTTGAATATGGATTGGTAAATGACTTTTTGTCAGACTGGTGTGAAATGAAAACGAAATTAAATAATGGAGAGATTTCTCCAAACGAATACTTTGAGTGGAAAATCACATGGCCGCATGCGTAAATACTATTATTCATGCACTGCTCACTTTAGTACCATTTTAGTACCAACCCCCAAAAAAACAAGCTCGCAAACGCCCATTTTATAGGCTTTTGCGAGCTTTTTAAAATTATTCCCACTCCTCAAATCGCCCTCCAGACTAAACGATTTTGTTTAGGGAATTTGAGCTGTGGTATCTCAATTATACATTTTGTTCTGTATTGTACTTGGCTGCTGATGCTCCGTTATCATTTTGTTAGCACGTTTGATAATGAGCTGTGCAACTTGTGGAGGCAATGTGTGCCTGGTGGCTTGCTCCTTATTTGGTATTATAGCGCAGGTTGAGGTGGTTTGTCAAGGGGAAAAAACAAATTTCATTAGTAGTTTGAAACGTGGTTTTTCAACATCTGATGATTCTTATAAATACTTGTGAAGCCAATCAGGCATTATCAGTCGCACCCAACTAAAGAAACCACGTTATTTACAGCTAAATCGTTAAGACAAACAGACGAGCTTAAATTTGCAAAGGAAATCAAATAAATAACCAAAAACGTAGAATATTAATACATCTATCGCATACACAAAATTTCATATGAGAATATGAAATACGGGCAATTTCAAAGCAATCTTATACCGATAAAGCAAAACAAACATATCAAATTGTCATCCATACAAATTTTCATAAAGAAGCTTGATTTTTCTCTGAAAATAATGTATACTTTTATAAAAGTGCCAAAATAAGTGCAGGAGTGATTATATGCATAAAAAAGAAAACAATTTCAATCAAATAAAAATTGCAAAATTCATTCTAAAAAAAAGTGAAACCTCCAAACAGGAAATCTCATCTAAACTGGGTCTCAGTATGCCGACGGTTTTGCAGAATGTAAAAGAATTGATTCAAATGGGAATGGTAACAGAAACTGGAAAGTATGAGTCTACCGGAGGACGAAAAGCGGCGGTGCTCTCCATTGCAGAAGGATTTCAAACCGCAGTTGGAATTGATATAACCGCCAATCACATCAGTTATGTCCTGATTGATTTTTCCGGAATCATGCTTGCGAAAAAACGCATCAAACAAAGTTTTGAAAACACACCGGATTATCATCAGTTTGTTGCGGATCAGCTTGATCGGTTCTTGCTTGAAAATCATGCAGATCAAGAAAAAATTCTTGGTGTCGGGATTTCTTTGCCTGGTATCATTGATAAAACCCATTCTGTTCTGATCCGTTCTCATGTTTTAAAGCAAAATCATATGAGCTTAAAAGCATTTTCTCAACGGATTCCGTATCCTGTGTTCTATGAAAACGATGCAAATAGTGCATTGTTTTCTGAAATACAGCAGATCAACACGGATATGATCTATCTGTCGCTGAGCAATAGTGTTGGCGGTGCTATTTATCTCAATGGGAAAATTGTAGAAGGAGATCATCATCGAAGTGCAGAATTCGGGCATATGATTTTGGAGCCTAATGGAACGCCTTGCTATTGCGGGAAAAAAGGTTGTGCGGATGCCTATTGTTCTGCCACGGTATTGCAGGCACACGCAGCATCATTGGAGGACTTTTTTGAACAGCTTCAAAAAGGGAATCGAACGATACAGGCAGTTTGGGATCGTTATCTGGAACACCTGTCAATTCTGATTACCAATTTGAGAATGGCATTTGATTGTGATATCATGCTGGGCGGTTATATTGGCGGGTATTTGAAACAATACTTGCCGGAACTCAGTCGCAAAGCGATCCAATACAATCAGTTTGAAGATGATACACTTTATTTGAAATGTTGTACCCATGATCGGGAAGCATCTGCCATTGGTGTGGCAATGACATTTTTTGACACTTATTTAAATAGTTTCTGAAAATTAGAATGAACACATAGCCCTGCGTGAAAGACGCAGGGTTTTTTTGTTTGTTTTGCATAAATCTATTGGTGCAGATTCGGTGAAAAAGTAGAAATGTGATTTTTTTCATAAAAGGGATTGACAAACCAAGAGAAATCTTATATACTGTAATCAGTTAAATAAAGCGTTTTATAAAAGTGATTATAAAACGAAACCGCCAAACTACAGAAATGAAAAAGGAGCGATTGTTATGTTACAGCAGGTTATGACCAATCCGAAGGAAATCACATTCAGAGAGGTACCAGTACCGGAAATCACAGCCGATCAGGTTTTGATCAAGATCATGAAGATCGGTGTATGTGGTTCGGATATCCATGTGTATCATGGGAAACATCCATTTACCAAGTATCCGGTGACACAGGGACATGAAGTATCCGGAGAAATTGTGAAACTGGGCGAGCACGTGACAGGCTTTTCGATCGGGCAGAAAGTCACGATTCAACCGCAGGTCGTATGTGGAAAGTGTTATCCATGCCGGCATGGCAAGTACAATCTTTGCGAAGAATTAAAGGTCATGGGATTTCAGACAACTGGAACGGCATCGGAATTTTTTGCAGTGGATGCGAAAAAGGTAACAGTTCTTCCGGAGAAAATGTCTTATGACGAAGGTGCAATGATCGAACCGCTTGCCGTTGCGGTACACGCAGTCAAGCGTGCCGGTGATGTCAAAGGCATGAAAATTGCAGTATTGGGAGCAGGCCCGATCGGAATTCTGGTTGCACAAACTGCAAAAGGTCTGGGAGCAGAAAGTGTGATGATCACAGATGTCAGTGATCTCAGACTACAAAAAGCAAAAGAATGTGGTGTTGATTTCTGTATCAATACCAAGGAAAAAAATTTCGGGGAAGCAATGGTTGAAAATTTTGGTTTGGATAAGGCAGATGTGATTTATGACTGTGCCGGAAATAATGTTACGATGGGACAGGCAATTCAGTATGCAAGAAAGGGCAGCACCATTATTTTGGTTGCTGTATTTGCAGGAATGGCAAAAATCGACCTTGCGGTTCTGAACGATCACGAATTAGATCTGAACACTTCCATGATGTATCGGAATGAAGATTATGTGGAGGCAATTCGATTGGTCAATGAGGGAAAGGTTACATTAAAACCGCTGATTTCCAAGCATTTTGCATTTCAGGACTACTTGAAAGCGTATGAATACATTGATGAAAACCGCGAAAGCACCATGAAAGTTATCATCGACATTCAAAAATAAGAAGGAAAAGAGGTGCCGTAATGAAAGAGCGTGACACAAATATCAAAATACCCTTTCTCAGTAAATTTGCCTATGGCATGGGAGATGTCGGCTGTAATTTTAGCTGGATGTTTGTCGGGAATTTTTTGATGATCTTCTATACAGATATATTTGGAATCAGCATGAGTGCGGTAGCTTCTTTGATGCTTTTTTCCCGATTTTGGGATGCGATCAATGATCCGATTGTTGGAAGTCTGACCGACCGGACAAATACACGCTGGGGACGATATCGTCCCTGGCTGCTGATCGCTGCTCCATTGACTGCAATTGTGCTGATGATCTCTTTCTGGGCACATCCAGATTGGAGCGATCCGGCAAAGATCATCTATATGACCGTGACCTACTGCATTTTGGTTTTGGGTTATACTTGTGTCAATATTCCCTATGGAACGTTGTGCGGTGCGATGACACAAAATATTGAAGAACGTGCGAAGATCAATACGTTTCGTTCTGTCAGTGCGATGATCGCCATTGGGATTATCAACATCATTACGCTGCCTCTGATTTCTAAGCTGGGAAACGGCAGCAATAAGCGAGGATATTTTCTGGTTGCGGTGTTGTATGGTGTCATTTTTGCAGCCTGTCATATTTTCTGTTTTGCCAAGACCAAAGAAGCAGTGACAATTCCGGAAAAGAAGAAAATTTCAATGAAACTGCAAATTCAGACAGTCCTTCAAAATAAGCCGTATTTGCTGGCACTGCTGGGACAGTTTTTGTTTGGTATCACTCTTTACGGAAGAAATGCAGATGCACTGTATTACTTCAAGTATGTGGAAGGTACAGAATCTTTGTTTACCGTTTATTCAACTGCAATCGTGTTGCCTTCGATCATTGGTGCAGGATTATTTCCGATCATTTTCAAATGGACTGGAAATAAAGGACGAGCTGCCTCTATTTTGGCTTTTGGGACAGGTCTTTGTATGGTATGCCTGTTTTTATTCAGTCCTGTAAAAACACCGATTCCGTTTTATCTTTGCTCTGGTCTGACACAGTTCTTCTTTGCTGGATTCAATACGGCAATCTATGCAATTATTCCAGATTGTGTGGAATATGGAGAATGGAAAACGGGCGTTCGGAATGATGGATTTCAATATGCCTTTATTTCACTTGGAAATAAAATTGGCATGGCAATTGGAACCTCTGTTCTGGCAGCCGTGCTAGGAGCAGCTGGCTTTACGGCAAATGCACAGCAAAATGAAACTGTACTGACAATTATGAAGCACAGTTTTTCCACGATTCCAGGTACTCTTTGGATCGTGACGGCAATTGTGTTGTTTTTCTATCGGTTAAACAAAAAATCCTACAACAAAATCGTTGCTGAGATCAAGGAAAGGGGTAACCAAAATGTTTGACGGAATTGCACTGGGAGAAATGCTGATCGATTTTACCATGCAGGGTAGAAATGAACAGGGGCAGCGTGTCTTCGCACAAAACGCCGGCGGTGCTCCGGCAAATGTCATGGCTGCTATGGCAAAGCTAGGGGCAAGAACCGCCTTTATCGGCAAAGCCGGAAATGATATGCACGGCAGATTCCTCAAGGAAACGCTGGAGCAGTGTGGAATTGACAGCACTGGTTTTACGTTGAGTGAGGATTATTTTACAACATTGGCTTTTGTTGATGTCAAGCCAGACGGAGAACGGGAATTTTCCTTTGCCCGAAATCATGGTGCAGATAAGATGCTGGAAAAAGAGGAAGTTCCGCTGGAACTGATTCGCAACAGCAGAATTTTGCATCTTGGTTCGATTTCACTGACAGATGAGCCGGTACGCAGTACCACCCTGTTTGCTGTACAGAAAGCAAAAGAAGCTGGATGTGTGATCTCTTATGACCCGAATTATCGTGCCTCTCTCTGGAAATCGGAGGAACTTGCCAAAAAGCAGATGCGGAGCATGGTACAGTACGCAGATCTGATGAAGATTTCAGAGGAAGAAACCATGCTGCTCACTGGTGAGAGCGACTATCAGAAAGCTGCGGAACTTCTGATGCAGAGCGGTGTAAAAATAGTGGTCGTAACACTTGGAAAAACAGGTGCCTACGTCCAGACCAGACAGGGCGGACAGCTGGTAAAAGGATTCCAGAACAAGGCGGTAGATGCGACTGGTGCAGGCGATGCCTTTTGGGGTGGATTCTTGTTTCAGTTCAGCCGCTGCGAAAAAGCACCGGAAACGATCACGACAGAAGAAGCGGCAAAGTTTGCAGACTTTGGAAATGCAGTGGCAAGTGTCTGTGTCCAGAAACACGGTGCAATTCCGGCGATGCCGGACATGGCACAGACACTGGAACAATTGAAAGAAGAGAGGTTATGAGCATGAAGTTACAGGACAATGCAACGGGATTTCAGCATCTGGGTTTTCCGACGAATGATTTAGCGGAAACGGTTGCCTTTTATGAAAAACTTGGATTTGCGGTAGCTCTTCGTACTTATAATGAAGAGGCAGGAGAAGCAGTTGCGTTTTTGCAGTTGGGAAATCTGATGCTGGAAATTTATGAAAATCATCAGGCACCAATGCAGACTGGAGCGTGGGATCATCTAGCAATCGATGTCAAGGATATCGAAGCAGCTTATCAAGAAGTCTGTTCATTGGGTCTGAATAATCAGAAGGATACGATTCATTTTCTGCCGTTTTGGGAGAATGGTGTAAAGTTTTTCAAAATCACAGGACCGAATCGTGAAGTGATTGAGTTTAGCCAGATCCTTTAAAAATACAATCGAGAACCGCCACAGTAAAATAATAACTGTGGCGGTTCTTGCTATGGGGCATAACATAGTTTATTAGATTAATAGCAGAATAGCAAAAACTTACGTAAAAATTAACTGGATAATGGCATAAAATCCGTCTTAGGATTCACTGAAAAGAGCTTTTATCGTTTTCTGATCAATATTTAATTTTGACATCTATTTTTCCCCCCCATTATTACTCAGATACACGTTTGCCTTGGGCAAATGAGCTATTAAACTTGTTCATACTCTTCATAGCTATTTTCATAGCCTTTACCGCTTTTTCAGTATTTTTTATTTGCGTTGTTATCTGCTTTTTTTCTTCCTTGTCCACAACATTAGCCTTGAGCCGCAATTCGACAAGCCCTTTTTCAATATCGGCTATATTTTGAACATACTGCTCATATACTGTGTTCGAGTATTCTATATCATGTTCGTCATTCAGGAATATCTCTCGAACAGAAACCATAAGCTTAGCAGATTGCAGTATCATATCTTTTTTTCCGAGGATCCCAGCAGCACCGACTGCTCCGCCAACTCCTGCACCAACACCAAGTCCGAGAACTGCTCCACCACCTACAATAGCCATAGTGCCGCCTGCCATTCCTAATCCACCTGCGGCGATTGCTCCGCCACCGAGATACGCAAGGCAGGCACTTGTTAGTGCAGCTCCGCTTAATCCCGCAAAATTCGAACCTACAAGAGCCACGGCAATAGCGGGAGCGAATGCTCCTGCGGTTGCAATTGCAACAACGGTAACTATCGCAGTGATAGAAATACTCTTGATAGCGGTCTTTAGCACTTCATTCAATTCACGGAGAACCTTATCATGACATTTCCGTAGCCTTGCGATATAACCTTTCTGATAAAAGCTATCATTGAAAAAGCTATCAAGGAACTTGTCGCCGTCTGATTTACTATATCCAACCAACGGCAAATGTAGTTCCTTATACTTTGTACTCGGAACTTCATTTCCCTTCTTGTCGATCTCAGTACTAAGAGGATAATACGGTTCAAAGAGCATTGTTTCCAACAGCACCAATCTGAACCAAGGCAACTCAGGCGAATTGACACCGATTGCATCATGAAGCTTCTGGACAGTATACCAATGAAGAACGGCATCTTTATCTCCCACAAAAGAAGAAAAGCCTTCTTCCATATAGTGTTTCCATTCTTCCAACCATTGCCCTTTCAGGTCAGCTTTCTTTCCGTTGCGATTAACATCATTAACGGTTTTGTACATTTCAAGGTTATATAATATCTCTGTCTGCTCTAAGGTCAAACCGAATTTGCCGATGTCCATATCGTCTCCAATCCTATTATAAATGTTATTATCTGTTTCTGTAAAAGTATTGCGACGAATATCCTCGTACATCTGCTTTATCAGCTTGACATTACGCACTTTAAGATAATTCGTTATCTCGCTGCCGATCGCAACGGCAAATCTTCCGACACCAACATAATTAACGGATACAAAGTATTTTTGTGAGATAACTGCTTCTGCTATATCAATGGTAGAGAAAACAGCACTTGAAATAGTCAGCATTCTTGTGATAGTCGGATTACCAAAAGGCTTTACGCTATCCCAATCTATATCTTTCAAGTGAATATCTCCTATAGATGAGCAATTCAGTGATTTCAGAGCAAGTGAGAATCTTCTAATAAAATAGAAGCTCCGAACGATACAATCATTTGCAATAACAGGCAACGCCTGTTTTCCAAGCTCCACAACTGCACCAAGTTCTCCTCGCAGATCAAACTTAATAATCGTATCTTTAATGATCTTTCCATTCTCATCGTGCTGGGCGAATAATGTTCCGTTAAACACTTTTGACAGAAAAACAGACAACCTATGGTCACCTATTTTCATATTTTGAAAGATAGACAATGCCGACAGTTCTTTTGCAAGAGAAAGTATCGGTCCTGGTATACCTGTACCGCCTGTGATACCTGCCGTACTGCTCGAACCTGCCATATCGCTGACAAGATGAAAGAACCATACGACGGTACCTTTAAACAGCTTATCAGGAATGTCCTTGCCTATGAAAGACTTGCTCTTATCAAGTACAGGCACTACCTTGAAAACGCCGTTTACATCTGTTCCATACGACATTTCCGTAAACTGTGTCAGCAGAGAAAAGATAAGACCAACAATCGTAGGGTGATGAGCGAAATCACGGAGATGATGCTGTAACCCTCCTCCGAAGTCAGGTGTGTTCCCATCGCTGGGTATAGGAAACTTTTCTTCCAGAAACTTAACAGCGTTTTTCAGATCATCGCCCTTAAAACCAAGTATATTCGCAGTTTTTTCTACAAACCCATCAACTTTATTGCTTGCGAAAGCTCTGCTATTTTCAAGGCTGAAATCTCCAACCCATATTATATCAAGCATACCACACAGTATACCGGAAGCAACAGCCACAAGATAATCCCATTTATCAGCCTGACTCGAAAGAAGTTCAATCTGCTTATCAAGGTCATATATGACAGCATCAAGATCATTACGAGCAACCATTTTAACCGAGGTTACTTTTACTTCAATTGCATTATTATCCATGATACCCCTCCTTTAGTGCAAACGCCAGTTTATTATCTATATTATACTGTATTTTTGTGAATAAGTCAATCAAAATAAACGTAATTTTACAAAAAAGACAGTGCCTGATATTATTCAAGCACTGCCTTTCCGTTAAATCACATCACACATACACCATATCCGCATACACCGCCTCTCTCGCACACAACCTAAACATATTCTCCAAACCTTGAGCTTTGCAGAGATCACCAACAGCAAGTGACTGCTGATATTCCTTATCGTCAGCTTTCCACTTTTCAACCTGTCTTTCCATAGCATTTTCCACTGCCTTATCAAGTTCAGTCAGATAACCCAGAATTTCGCCGTTATTTACAAGTTTTCTCAGTCTGTTCTTACGGTATTCCGCCGAATAATGCAGGTGATACTTGATCTGCTCGGAACGGAATGCTGTTACTGTTGGTTCAGTATCAACTGTATTGTGTGTAACGGTAAGTGCATTGGTATCCAACACCCAGACCGACTTGTTTTTGCCGATCACCTGAACTTTGTCTTTGCTTCTGATAATCATAAAATTTTTCTCCTCATTCCAAATTCTTGCTTTTTATTGTGCTGTTGTATCTGAACTGCTGATAGTCGGAACTCAATCCACAAGCAGAGATAAAAGCCTTGACTTTTTTCAGTTCACGGGAAAGTTCTTCCTCACGGCTAATACGCTTTGATTCCGCTTTTAATTTATCACGGGAAAAATGACGCCTATCTTCTTCTTTCTTTTTGTAATCAGCCAGTTCCGAAGATACCGCATCAAGCCTTGCTTTCAACGCATTACGCTCCTGTATGGCTTCATCTCGTTCTCTGCAAAGCTTTTTCGTCTGTTTTTGTGAAATCACTTCTTTTTTGGCAAGTGCAGTTACATTTTCCCAATCTTCCTTGGAAACTGTGATTTTTCCACCGAAAACCGTTTTGCCTGTTACAACGCTGTCGATTTCTTTCAGCTTAACGTGCTTTTTGGCTGCCTTTTCAAGTGCTGCGTTGATTTCTTCTTTTTCAGTAATGATCTGAGCTTTTTCTTCTTCAAGCTGCCGGATTCTATCCTGATGCTCACCGTATTCCTCGGTGGTATAGCTGTACCCTCTGGACTTCTTCGGCTCTGAGATTTCGATACCATGAGCAGTACATATCTGGTGCAGGACTTTCCATTCCGCTAACCGCCAACGGTTGATTGCATTTGCACCTTTGCCGTGTCCCATTTCTTCGAGAGCTTTCGCCATAGCATTTCGGGTATCTAAACCATTGCTGAAATGCCCCACTGGAATATAGTCGATGTGCAGATGGGGAGTTGCTTCATCAAGGTGCATCACAGCATTGAACACATAGAAATTCGGATTTCTTTCTGAAAAGCCCTCCATGTACTCCCGTAAACAGGCAACAGCAATCTCCGAATCGGGAGTACCGACACCGGTATCATCTTTTGTCCCGATCTGGACTAAGTCTTCATAGAAACTCTTTTGCTTATTTGTCCCAGTGATAACACTTGCACTCGGTTCACGGCTGAACAGGTGATGAAAGTAGTCTGGGATACGGCGGTCATTTCGTTTCTGACGGGCATTGTATCTTTCTACTGCATCGCTGAAAAGAATATCATAAGCATCACGCAAATTCTGATGCACAAATGTAATGTTATCCGCTGTTCGGGAACTGTCGATATTTTTGGCAGCAAATGCACGGTTGTTGTGGGACAAGCTGCCCTTGCCCTGACACATTGAGATCGTCTTTTGACACATAGAAACACCTCCCTTCCTTTTTAAATTGACCCTCTGACGAGGGAATGCCCTATGGGCAAAACGGTTTGCAGCGATACGGAGATCGGCAAACCGAACGGCTCGGAGAGCCGAGTTACCTGCGGAATGCCGCCGGTAACCCCATAGCACTTTCGACAGCCTTACGGACTATCAAAAATGCTATCGGGGCTCTGCGAGGCTTGAACGGCGGATAAACCGCCAACGCCGTGACGATGTGTGACGATGGTGACGATGATTACACCGCTCACAAAACATCGTCACGACCGTCACGGACTGACACGCCAACCACTTGAAATTTACTCTTTTGATAACAAAGAAAAGAAAATCATGCGTCCGCTGTGGTTACGCTTATTCGTGTATCGAATGCTATAATCATTCATCAATCTGCCTGCATTGACATTGAGTTTCAGCGAAACCACATTCGGCTTCATATCAAGTCCAAGCTTTTCTATCAATTCAGTCGCTGTACCCTGCCAAGTCGGATTTTCTTCTGTTACAAGATTGGCGATACATTCCAGCAACGGTTCGGGAGGTTTTTTCCAAAGCTCTGTTTCTGCTTTTTCAAAATTCCAGCAGAGTTTTTCTTCATCACGAATAAGATGGATTTTCTGATCTTGCTGATCACGGCCTGAAATTTCAAGTGTTGCCTTATTGGAAGTCCTGTTTTCCTTGTAAAGCATAAATGCTCCGTCTGCACAGCCAAGTAACCCATTTGTTCCTGAGATCATGTCGAAGTTATCAGATGACTTTTGCTTTCTCGTATGATGAACTAACAGCAGACATATTCCCCAACTGTCAGAGAACTGTTTCAGCTGATTGATGATCTCGTAATCTTTGGCATAGCTGTAAGAATCACTGTCCACCTCACGGATTTTTTGAAGTGTATCAATAATCACAAGCGTTGTGTCAGGGTGTTCTCGGATAAAACCGCTCAGCTGATCGGCCAGACCATTTCCAAGCGGTTTGGACGATACGGAAAAGTACAAGTTTTCCGTACTGTCCGTTCCGAACATTCGGTACATTCGTTCCTGCAATCGTCTGTAATCATCTTCCAGTGCAAGGTAGAGAACCGTACCCTTTTTCACAGGATAGTCCCAAAGCGGAGTACCTGTGCTGACATGATAGGCAAGCTGTGCCATAAAGAAGCTTTTGCCGATCTTAGGTGAACCGACAAACAGATAAGTACCTTGATAGAGCAAGCCCTCAATAACAGGCGGTTTCTTGCTGTAAATATCCTGATACAGTTCCTGCATCGTGACTGTTTTCATGTATGACGGATCAATTTTCTTGAAAAATTCGTCAAAGGGGTTGAAATTTACATCACGATTTGATATACTATTAGTAGTTTGTTTTATGGATGACTGCTCCGTATCTACGCCAATAGATACGTTCGGAGCGGTCATTTCTTTTTCTTCTGACATCAGGATTCTCCTTTCATTCCATTTAATGTGGTGTTGATGAGTCGTATCGTTTCAAGAAGTTCATCACTTACAGAACTATTTTCTATTCTCTGCAATTCTGAAAGCACTTCCGCAAGCTGATTTTTCAGAGCTTTGTATACTCTCGGATTGCCCTGCACTACCACATCACAGCAGAGAAGCCTTTTTACGATGTAGTCCTGTTTGGTCAGTCCTGAAAGTGCCACTGCTGAATTTATCAGCTTTTCTTCTTCGGGAGATACCCGAAATCCGATGGTTCTGGAACGAAATCTGCCTTTGCTGTCAAGGTTTTTCGCTGACATTTGCGTTATCTCCTTTCTTCAACTCACTGAGTTTATTCGCCATTTCCGCCTGTTTCGACGGAAACAGATGTGCATAGCGGTATGTGATCTCAATGCTCTCATGTCCCACACGATCTGCAATAGCAACAGCCGAAAACCCAAGTTCGATTAGAAGCGAAACATGGCTGTGACGCAGATCATGGATACGGATACGCTTCAAACCCGTTTCTTTTACCCCTCTGTCCATCTCGTGATGCAAATAACTCTTGGATATTGTGAAAATACGCTCATCTGATTTCTGATCGTAAAGCATACGGAGATAGTCCTGCATCTCCTCACAAAGAAAATCAGGCATTTCAATGGTACGGTTGCTTTTCTTGGTTTTCGGCTCTGTAATAACGTCCTGCCCCTTGATACGCTGATAGGACTTGTTAATGCGGAGCTTTCGATTCTGGAAATCAAAGTCCTCTGGTGTGAGAGCCAACAGTTCGCCAAGACGGATACCGCACCAATACAGCATTTCAAAGGCATAAAACGAAACTGGTTTGTCCATCATGACCTCAGAAAACTGCATATATTCGTCCTTTGTCCAGAAGTTCATCTCTTTGGCATTCTTTACGCCAATACTTCCGGCTTTGGCAGCTGGGTTTACGCCAAGATCATAGTAGCGAACCGCATGGTTAAAGATACAGGAAAGCTGATTGTGCAGATTCTTCAAATATGTTTCCGAATAGGGCTTTCCGTTTTTGTCACGGTGACGAAGCAGTTCATTCTGCCACGAAAGCACATCTCTCGCCAGAATATCCTTCATCGGTTTATCCCCGAAATAAGGGAGGATTTTCGACTGAATGACGTGTGCCTTATGTTCCCATGTATTCTGTTTCAAGCGAGATCTCATATCCTGTTCATACAGCTTGTAGAAGTCCTTAAACAGCATATCAAGGTCACTGTTTGCCTGAAGCAGAAATCTTCGCTCCCAGTTCTGTGCCTCACGTTTGGTAACAAAGCCACGCTTGCACTTTTGTTTTCGCTCCCCCTGCCAGTCCTCATAACGAACCATAGCATACCAAGTGCCGTTTTTATCCTTATATACGGGCATTATTCCTCACCAGCTTTCTTTTTGGGAGGGTTCACCGAGTACACTCGCTCGTTAAAGTACTCACGGTTCACTCTGCCTGTTACTGTGATAAACCCTTTGTCGGAAAGTTCCTGATTGAGTTTACGAATGATTTTGTACGCATAGGCAACAGAGATCTCCATAACCTCTGCAACTTCCTCTGCACGAATAAATTTTTCTGACATATACATTTGTTCCTTTCTGTGTTCTGTATTCGCAAAATCTGTTCTAAACATTTTTGCTTAATTACATTATACTAAACAAATTTGCTTTTGTCAAGACACTTTTGCGTATTTTCTAAATTTTTTTGTTTAGTATCTCTTGACTGACTTAAACATATATGTTATAATGATTCTACTAACAGAACGATATTATAAGGAGTAAACCACCATGAGTATAATGGGAGATAAAATACACCGTATCCGTGATTTCCGTGGAATGACACAGAAGCAGCTCGGTAAGGCTGTCGGATTTGATGAGAAATCCGCCGATGTCCGCATCGCACAGTACGAATCAGGCACTCGTACACCAAAACAAGCACTTGTGGAACGGCTTGCCGAGGTGCTTGATATAAACCCTCGTTTCCTTGCTGATGATGAAATTCTCGGAGCGGAGGGCGTTATGATGATGCTCTTTGAACTGGACGAACATTACCCGATCAGCGTTGAAGACTGTACAGATGAGGACGGAAACAAACGTAAGGGCATTATTTTCGGCTCTATTCTTCTGAACGACTTCTTTGCGGAGTGGCAGAGACGAAAAAAAGACCTTGCTGACGGTAAGATCAGCAAGGCCGAATATACAGAATGGAAGCTTAACTGGCCGAAAACGACCGATGACTGCGGTAAACATGAACCCTCGAAAGAGTGGCGTGACCTGTAAACCGCCTGAAATGCAGAACATTTCAGTTTTACTTCCTGTTATCAAATTGTTATCACTGAGATTTTAAGGCTTTAAAAATGGCGTAAATTCGGCATTTTTGAAGTCTTGTTTTTTATTCCCACTCGATCGTAGCCGGCGGCTTTGTGGTAATATCATACACAACGCGGTTGATATTCTTGACCTCGTTGACGATACGGGCAGAGATCACTTCCAGCACCTCATACGGAATCCGTGCGAAGTCTGCGGTCATGAAGTCCGTGGTAGTTACCCCGCGGAGAGCCAGTGTGTAATCATAGGTTCTGCCGTCGCCCATTACGCCGACAGAACGCATATTGGTCAGCACTGCGAAGTACTGGTGAATGCTCCGGTCCAGTCCGGCCTTGGCGATCTCCTCACGGAAGATCCAGTCAGCGTCCTGCAAAATGGACAATTTTTCGTCAGTGATTTCGCCGATGATACGAATCGCCAGACCCGGACCCGGGAACGGCTGCCGCCATACCAGATTTTCCGGCAGGCCCAGTTCGATACCCAGCTGACGCACCTCGTCCTTGAACAGCAGCCGTAGCGGTTCGATAATTTCCTGAAAGTCCACATAATCCGGCAGACCACCCACGTTGTGGTGGGACTTGATGACAGCTGCATCACCGGTGCCGCTTTCGATCACGTCCGGATAAATGGTGCCCTGTGCCAAAAAGTCTACCGTGCCCAGTTTCTTGGATTCCCGTTCAAAAGCACGGATAAATTCCTCGCCGATCGTCTTACGCTTGGTTTCCGGATCGGAAACGCCGTTGAGCTTTTCCATGAAAGCAGCCTTGGCATTGACACGGATAAAGTTGATGTCCTTGTCTGCAAATGCAGCTTCTACTTCGTCGCCTTCGTTCTTCCGCAGGAAGCCGTGGTCTACGAAAATACAGGTCAGCTTCTTGCCGACTGCACGGGACAGCAGTGCCGCACAGACAGAACTGTCTACGCCGCCGGACAGTGCCAGCAGTACCCGACCGTCGCCGACTTTTTCCCGAATCTGGGCAATAGCAGTTTTCGCATAGTTGCCCATGGTCCAGTCGCCGGTGCAGCCGCAGACATTTTTCAAAAAGCCGTCCAGCATCGTCAGACCCTGCTGAGTGTGGTTCACTTCCGGATGAAACTGTACTGCATACAGCTTCCGTTCCGGATTTTCCATAGCAGCTACCGGACAGTTCTCTGTATGTGCCGTAACGGTAAAGCCCTCCGGTGCTTCCGAGATGTAGTCGGTGTGGCTCATCCACGAAATTGCCTGTTCCGGCAGTTCTTCGCTGCTGAACAGAGCACTGGACTTGTCATAAGTGGTTTCTGTTTTGCCGTATTCTGAAGTGGTGCAGGTCGCCACCTTACCGCCGAGAGTATACGCCATCAGCTGACAGCCGTAGCAGATGCCCAGGATCGGGATACCCATTTCAAAAATTTCTTTGGCGATATGCGGCGATTTTTCATCGTAAACGCTGTTCGGACCGCCGGTGAAGATAATACCCACCGGTTTCCGTGCTGCAATTTCCTCCAGCGGTGTGGTATAGCGAATCACTTCGCAGTAAACGCCGCATTCCCGCACGCGTCTGGCAATAAGCTGATTGTACTGACCGCCGAAGTCCAGTACCAGAACCAGTTGATTTTCCATAGGTTACGTTTCCTTTCTGTGTCACATTCGCCGATGCGGCGAAAATCTTTCTCTTTAGGAAACACTGCACAAAGCTTGTGCGTAAGATGCGTCGTCAGATTTTTCGGCAGATTGCCTAGAAATTCCGCAGGCATACTTTCGTATGGCAAGGGATTTCTGGGCAATATGACGGAAAATCTGCACGCAGATTGCGTGCAAAGCCGTCAGGCGGGCTTTATGCAGTGTTTCCTTATATTATGCCACTTTTTCCGAAAAAAAGCAAGTGTTTTTTATGAAGATACAAAAAATCAGATTTTCTCCACTGCCGTTTCGGCAATGTACTGTTCTTTCCACTGCTTCAGCTGCTGCATGTGAGGCTGCCGCAGGTGTGTCTGCTGCTGTTCCTCTGATGCCCATTTTTCCACCAGCAGGATCTTTTCCGCATCGGCAACGGCAGCGTAATAGGCATACTCCAGACAACCGTCCTCCTGCCGCACGATCTCCTGCAAACTGTTCTCCTGAACGGCACGCAAAAACGCCTCCCGACAATGAGGCTTCGCCGTATAAGTCACCAATAATATCATGCTGCCTGCTCCTTATGTTTGTCAAAAACGGTAATGAACCGGAACCGTTTATCCAGCCAGTCCCCGACAATGCCTACGCCTTTCCCCATGGTCAGTGCCGCAGCGATCGTTCCCACGCCCAGTCCGTCCAGATGCCCCAGACAGAAAAAAGTCAGACCGGCAGTCACCGCCAGACAAGTCACATCAAACCCGATCTTGATCTTCGGGTATCCCACAGAAGTAATGTCCGACAATTCCCGCGGAAACAGGTCGGTGGGAATGATCGGCAGCCCGCACCGGTTGGACAGGGCAATGCCGATACAGATCAGCACGTAGCTGATGAGGAAATACAGTACCCGCATAGGCAGCGATGTGGGCAAAACGCCGATCCACCACTCGTGGAAATCCAGCAGTTCTCCAAACACAAAGCCCACCACAAAGCTGAACAGATACGGCGGCACAAAGCGTTTCCGCATGACCATCAGGCTCAGCACCAGCAAGCCCTGAAACAGATACGTCCATGTGCCAAGCGTCAGCCGCGGCAGTACCTCCGAAAAGGCAAACGGCACACTGGAAATCGCGGAAATGCCTGCTCCGGAATAGAGCATCAGCACCACACCAAGGCTGTTGATACAGACTGCCGCCGCCAGTGTCAGTTCCCCGCGAAGGGTGTGCAGTTCTTTTGTCGTGTTCTCCATTTTCTCAAACGCCTCCCGTATGAATACGCCCAAAAGCAGTACAAGAGCCTGCTTTCCTTTTGAAAACAGGCTCCTATTACATCATATTACAAAAAAAGAAATTTTTCAAGGACATTTCTGCGGAACAGATGCAACGATTCTGGTAAAAATTCTCATTCAAATACCCGATACTTTTTCTCGTTGTGTCCGTAGGCACTGACCACAAGCCCCAGTGCAATGTACATGCTCACAGTTGCCGTACCGCCGGCACTGATAAAGGGCAGCGGCACACCGATAACCGGAGCCACCTTCAGCACCATGCCGATATTCATAACACAGTGGATAAACAGCATACAGAACACACCGGTACAAAGGAACATGCCCATTTTGTCCTTGGTGTTGAAGCCGTCATAGAGCACTTTCAGACAGAGGAACATCAGCACCAGTACCACAGCAACTGCACCGACAAATCCCAGTGCCTGCCCCACCTGTGCAAACATAAAGTCATTGTGAATTTCCGGAACAGAAACGTAGTTTTCCTTGCCGGCATGCAGCCCCACGCCGAAAATTTTTCCGTTGGACAGGGCTTCCAGACCACGGTCCTGCTGATACTCGATATTCTCCGGATCTGTGCCGGGGTGCAGCAGCACCAGAATTCGTTTTTTATGGGTGTCCCCCAATATGAAATTCCACGCAGCGACCAGTGCCAGCGGAATGGCAATGAGGAATGCCAGCACATATTTCCATGAGATCTTCGCCGCAAAGAGCATACCCAGAAAAACCACCGCAAACACGATTGCCGTACCATAGTCCCCCTGCAAGGCGATCAGCCCCGTGGGGATTGCTCCGTGAACACACAGCAGCAGCATGTGCAGGGGCTTGTTCATGTTGCTCTCATCTTTGGCAAGGTGCAGGGAAAATGTCAGGATAAACGCCAGCTTCAGCACTTCCGAGGGCTGGAACTGGATAAAGCCAAGATTCAGCCACGCCTGGTCATCGGCACCGGCACGCTTGTGTCCCAACGCCGTAAAGGTCAGCAGCGTGAGCACCAGTGCCACCGGAGCATACAGGAACCAGAGCCGGACGAGTTTGTGATAATCGATCGCCGAGAGCACCAGCAGGCAAGCCAGACCCAGTCCGCAGGAGAGCAGCTGCGTCCGGTAATAGCTGGAGCCCACAGAACTGATAATGTGATTCTGCCAGATCGAGTACAGCAGGATAATGCTCAGCACGGAACAGAGCAGTGCCGCCAGAATCAGCGGCTTGTCCAGCCGCCGCCAGTAGACCATCAGCGGGCTTACTGGTTTTTCACGTTTGTTGGATTTGTATGATCGGTTCATGAAATGTCCTTTCTTTCAGGCAATATCTATCAGCCGTTAGTGCCCCAGTATTTCCGATCCAGACTGCGGAACTGGGCGGCTGCGGCAATGTGCTGTTTCCGAATGATCTCGCTGCCGTCCAGATCGGCAATGGTTCTGGCAACTTTCAGAATCCGGTCATAGGCACGGGCACTCAGCCCCAGCTTATCGAACACAGCACGGAGCAGTGCCGTTGCGGCATCGTCCATGGGACAGAAGTCCTGTAGCATGCCTGCCGGAATCGCTGCGTTGCAGAAAATGCCTGTTCCGGCAAACCGCTGGTTCTGTAGTTCCCGAGCCGTCTGCACCCGCTGCCGGATCGCCGTCGACGATTCCGCCTTTGCCTTCGCGGAGAGGGAGTCGAACGACACCGGCTCCACCTCAATATGCAGGTCAAACCGATCCAGTAGCGGACCGGAAATGCGGTTCAGATACTGCCGCACCTGCCGTTCGGAACAGGTACACTTCCGCTTCGGGTGCCCATAGTAGCCGCAGGGACAGGGGTTCATGGCTCCCACCAGCATAAACGAACAGGGATAGGAAACCGTTCCCGCCGCACGGGTGATGGTAACTTTGCGATCCTCCAGCGGCTGCCGCATGATCTCCAGTGTCCGGTGGTCGAACTCTGCCAGTTCGTCCAGAAACAGCAGTCCGTTATGGGCAAGGGAAATCTCCCCCGGACGGGGCACTGTCCCGCCGCCCACCAGTCCGGCTCCGGAAATGGTGTGGTGCGGCGAACGGAACGGGCGGCGTGTCATCAGCGGGTGTTTGCCGTCCAGCAAGCCGGCAATGGAATAGATCTGCGTGGTTTCCATGGACTCCGCGGTAGTCATTGCCGGCAGGATCGACGGTATCCGCTTGGCAAGCATACTCTTGCCGCTGCCGGGGCTGCCGATCATCAGGGCATTGTGTCCGCCTGCTGCGGCAATTTCCAAGGCGTACTTTGCATTCTGCTGTCCCTTGACATCGGCAAAGTCCAGCATTTCCTCGTACTCCTCCGGCTGGGGCGTATAAGGTTCCTGCGGACGAATTGCCGGACCAGTGTCCTCGTTCAGGTGGGCGATCAGTTCTCCCACGCTGTGCACACCGTACACCGGTATCCCTGCCGCGGAAGCTTCAGAGGCGTTCTCCGCCGGCACATACAATTCCGTCACGCCGTTCTGGGCGGCAAGCAGTGCCATAGGCAGCACACCGCTGACAGAACGCACCAGTCCGGACAGGGAAACTTCCCCGATAAAACAGCGGCTGGCGGGCTGTGCCGGAATCCGTTCCATACACACCAGAATCCCCAGCAGAATCGCCAGATCGTGCATGGTGCCGATTTTCTTCACGTCCGCCGGAGCCAGATTCACTGTAATCAGGCGGGCAGGAAGGGCAATGGACAGGCTGGACAGAGCCGAACGGATTCGTTCCCGGCTCTCCCGCACCGAGGTATCCGGCAGGCCGACAATTTCCATTTGCGGTTTGCCGCGGTTCATGCTGACTTCTACATCTACAGAAAAGGCATTCAGCCCGAACAGTCCTAAACTTTTCAGTTGGGTAAACAAAAGGGTTCACCTCGTTTTTTTCAAATGCTGTCCCGTCATTGCGGCGGAACGGTTCTTCCGGCAGCACCGTGCAAAACCGGTGCGGTGCCGCCTCTATCAGTATAGCATGATTCACAAAAAATGTAAAGACAATCTGCAAGAAAGATTTTGCTGTCTGCGGCGGTTCCGTCCGACTTGTGCAAGTTGACGAAAAAGAAGCAGGATAGCACGTGCTTCAGCGGCATTCCTACAAAAATAAAAAAACGCCCTTGACAAAAGAACGCTTGCATTATATAATAATAAAATGTATCGTAATGTGTCAATGCACATTTCAGCAGAATAGTATACCACATTCCGACCTCGTCTGTCAAGTCCTTTTTTTCAAATCACAGAAAAAGATTTTCCGCTGTGTGCGGAAGGTTGTAAGGGAAACAGGCGAATTTTTGTCTGACAAAGAGTTAAGGAGGTTTTTCGCCAATGGTGCATGTTACGCCAAAGCAGTGCGGGAAAAACGTTCGTATGAACTTCGGTAAGATCAACGAAGTTCTGGAAATGCCGAATCTGATCGAGGTACAGAAGAACTCGTACAAGTGGTTCCGTGAAAAGGGACTGCGGGAAGTTTTTCGCGACGTTTCTTCCATTACAGACTACAACGGCAATCTGGTACTGAACTTTACCGATTACCGCATCGATGACACCCCGAAATATACCATTGCAGAATGCAAGGAACGCGACGTGACCTATGCAGCACCGCTGCGTGTGACTGCAACGCTCTGGAACAAGGAAACCGGTGAAGTCAAGGAGAGCGAGATCTTCATGGGCGACTTCCCCCTGATGACCGAAAGCGGCACCTTTGTCATCAACGGTGCAGAACGTGTTATCGTTTCCCAGCTGGTGCGTTCGCCGGGCGTATACTACGCTTCGGAAAAGGATAAGACCGGTAAGGACCTGTTTAAGGCTACCGTCATTCCGAACCGCGGTGCATGGCTGGAATATGAAATGGATTCCAACGATGTGGTCTATGTCCGCATCGACAAGAACCGCAAGATCCCGATCACCACATTTATCCGTGCTCTGGGCACCGGCACAGACGAAGAAATTGCCGAGATGTTCGACAACGACGAGCGTCTGTCCCAGACCATTATCCAGAAGGATTCCACCAAGAACACGGAAGATGCTCTGATCGATGTATACAAGAAGCTGCGTCCGGGTGAACCGCCTACGGTGGAAAGCTCCCTGACACATCTGAACAACCTGTTCTTCGACGCGAAGCGGTACGATCTGTGCCGGTTCGGCCGTTACAAGTACAACAAGAAGCTGGGCATCGCCAGCCGTCTGGCAGGTCACGAGCTGACCCGTCCGGTGGCAGACGAAGCGACCGGCGAGATCCTCTTTGATGCAGGCGTGACCCTGACTTTCGATCAGGCAATGCAGATTCAGGATGCCGGCATCAAGGAAGCCTATATCAAGGCAGAAACCAAGGAATATTTTGTCACCGAGTCCGGCGAAAACGAGATCCGCTTCATTGAAAAGGAAGCCAAGGTCATCGGCAACGGCATGGTAGACATTGCAAAATATGTGGATTTCGACTGCGAAGCACTGGGCATCAGCGAAAAGGTTCGCTACGCTGTTCTGCGGGAGATCCTCGACAGTGCGTCCAGCGAAGACGAACTCCGCACCGCGATCCGCAAGCGTGCAGATGAACTGGTGCCGAAGCACATCATTCTGGACGACATCTACGCAACGATCAGCTACTTCCTGAACCTGTGCGACGGCATCGGCAATGTCGATGACATCGACCATCTGGGCAACCGCCGTATCCGTTCGGTAGGCGAACTGCTCCAGAACCAGTTCCGCATCGGCTTCACCCGTATGGAACGCGTGATCCGGGAACGCATGAACCTGCAGGCACAGGATAACGATGTGCTCACCCCGCAGGCACTGGTCAACATTCGTCCGGTGACTTCTGCGATCAAGGAATTCTTCGGTTCCTCTCCGCTGTCCCAGTTCATGGATCAGAACAACCCGCTGGCAGAACTGACCCATAAGCGTCGTCTGTCTGCACTGGGCCCGGGCGGTCTGTCCCGTGACCGTGCCGGATTCGAAGTTCGTGACGTACACTACAGCCACTACGGCAGAATGTGCCCGATCGAAACACCGGAAGGTCCGAACATCGGTCTGATCTCCTATCTGGCAACTTTCGCAAGAATCAACCAGTACGGCTTCATTGAGGCTCCGTACCGCAAGGTGGACAAGGAAACCGGCTGCGTCACCGACGAAGTGGTTTACATGACTGCCGACATGGAAGACAACTACATTGTTGCACAGGCAAATGAACCGCTGACAGAAGATGGCCACTTTGCAAATGCCAAGGTCGCAGGCCGTTTCCGCGATCAGATTCTGGAAATCGAAGCAGAACGCGTTGACTTCATGGACGTTTCCCCGAAAATGGTAGTTTCCGTGGCAACTTCTATGATCCCGTTCCTCGAAAACGACGATGCAAACCGTGCACTGATGGGTTCCAACATGCAGCGGCAGGCTGTGCCGCTTCTGAAAACCGAGCGTCCGTTCGTCGGCACCGGTATGGAATACAAGGCTGCCGTAGACTCCGGCGTTTGCGTTGTATCAGAATATGATGGTGTCATCGACTCCGTTTCCGCAGACGAGATCGTTCTGGTGGACGACGAGCACAAGACACATAAATATGTACTCCAGAAGTACAAGCGTTCCAACCAGTCTACCTGTGTCAACCAGCGTCCGATCGTCGATGCCGGCGAACGGGTACACAAGGGACAGGTACTGGCAGACGGTCCGGCAACCGCAGACGGCGAAATTTCGCTGGGTAAGAATGCTCTGATCGGCTTCATGACATGGGAAGGCTACAACTACGAGGACGCCGTTCTGCTGAACGAACGTCTGGTAAGAGAAGATGTCTTTACTTCCGTGCACATTGAAGAACTGGAGATCGAGTGCCGTGACACCAAGCTGGGACCGGAAGAAATCACCCGCGACATTCCGAACGTGGGCGACGATGCCCTGAAGGATCTGGACGAAAACGGTATTATCCGCATCGGTGCGGAAGTACATGCCGGCGATATTCTGGTTGGTAAGGTCACCCCGAAGGGCGAAACGGAACTGACCGCAGAAGAACGCCTGCTGCGTGCAATCTTCGGCGAAAAGGCTCGCGAAGTCCGCGACAACTCCCTGAAGGTGCCCCACGGTCAGGCTGGTATTATCGTAGATGTCAAGATCTTCACCCGCGAAAACTGCGACGAACTCTCTCCGGGCGTAAACCAGCTGGTTCGCTGCTACATCGCACAGAAGCGTAAGATCTCCGTCGGCGACAAGATGGCAGGCCGTCACGGTAACAAGGGTGTCGTTTCCCGTATTCTGCCGGAAGAAGATATGCCGTTCCTGCCGGACGGCACACCGCTGGACATCGTCCTGAACCCGCTGGGCGTACCTTCCCGTATGAACATCGGACAGGTACTGGAGAACCATTTGGGCTGGGCAGCACGTGCGCTGGGTATGGAAATTGATACTACCAACCTGGCAGCTAAGCTGAATGCCGTTGAAAAAACCGGCGCAGCAGAAGGTACTCCGGAATTTGAAGCAGCCTTCAAGGAAGAGCTGGCTAATTCTGAAACCGCTAAGAAATTAGAGCATTACGGCTACGATTATGAAAAATATGGTATGCCGGAAACTGTTGAAATTGATAAATTCGGTGGCAAGAGCGTAAAAGCAGTACAGATTTCCGTACCTGTATTCGACGGTGCGCATGAGCAGGATATTGCTGATGCACTGGAGCTTGCAGGCATTGATAAAACTGCTAAGACCACTCTGTATGACGGTCGTACCGGTGAACCCTTCGATAACCCTGTTACCGTTGGTCTGACCTATTACCTCAAGCTTCACCATTTGGTTGATGATAAGATCCATGCCCGCAGCACAGGCCCGTACTCCTTGGTTACCCAGCAGCCGTTGGGTGGTAAAGCACAGTTCGGCGGCCAGAGATTCGGTGAGATGGAAGTTTGGGCGCTGGAAGCATACGGCGCTGCTTACACCCTGCAGGAGATCCTGACTGTTAAGTCCGATGACGTTGTTGGCCGTGTTAAGACCTACGAAGCAATCGTTAAGGGCGAAAATGTACCTGATCCTGGTATTCCTGAATCCTTCAAGGTACTGGTTAAGGAATTGCAGTCCATCGGTCTGGATATCAAGGTTCTCAACGAGGACGAGGAAGAGGTTTCCTTGCGCGACGATGAGGATGACGATATTGCAACCACCGCTCGCGAGGTTGATTTAGACATCAATGGCCAGGTTGTTGAAAACGCACCTGAAAAGCCTGTTGATGATTATGCTGATAATGACGCTACCGAGGATGATAGTGATTCTGGGGACATCATTGCCGATATGGGTAATTTCACTATTACCGATAATCCCGATGGTGACTTAGATGATCCGACTAATATGTAAGAGAAGGGAGCGAATGATTCTTGATCGACGTAAATAATTTTGTGTCTATGCGTATCGGTTTGGCTTCTCCGGACCAGATTAGAGCCTGGTCCTACGGCGAGGTAAAAAAACCCGAAACCATCAATTACAGAACCCTGAAGCCGGAACGGGATGGCCTGTTCTGCGAAAGAATCTTTGGCCCTACTAAGGATTGGGAATGTCATTGCGGCAAATATAAACGCATCCGTTATAAGGGTATTATCTGCGACAAGTGCGGCGTTGAAGTTACCCGCAGCAAGGTTCGTCGTGACCGTATGGGTCACATCGAACTGGCTGCGCCGGTTTCCCATATCTGGTACTTTAAGGGTATCCCCAGCCGTATGGGCTTGATTCTGGATATTTCTCCGCGTAGTCTGGAAAAGGTTTTGTATTTTGCAAGCTTCATCGTACTTGACCCCGGTGAAGGCACTGACCTGGTTAAAGGCCAGCTGCTGACCGAGCCTGAGTACATGGAAAAACGTGATAAATATCCTGAAGCAGGCATCCGTGTAGGTATGGGCGCTCAGGCTATTAAAGAGCTGCTGGAAGCTATTGATCTGGAAGCTTTGACAGAGCAGCTGCGTCATGAAATGAAGGAGCTGAGCGGTCAGCGCCGTGTACGTGCTATCCGCCGTCTGGAAGTAGCCGAAGCATTCCTGAAATCCGGCAACCGTCCTGAATGGATGATTATGGATGTAGTTCCGGTTATTCCGCCTGAACTGCGTCCTATGGTACAGCTGGATGGCGGTCGTTTCGCAACCTCCGACCTGAACGATCTGTATCGCCGTGTTATTAACCGTAACAACCGTCTTAAACGTCTGCTGGAGCTGCATGCGCCTGATATCATTGTCCGCAATGAAAAACGTATGCTGCAGGAAGCAGTAGATGCTTTGATTGATAACGGCCGTCGCGGCCGTCCGGTTACCGGCCCCGGCAATCGTCCTCTGAAATCCTTGTCCGATATGCTCAAGGGTAAACAAGGCCGTTTCCGTCAGAACCTGTTAGGTAAACGTGTTGACTATTCCGGCCGTTCCGTAATCGTTGTAGGTCCTGAGCTGAAAATGCATCAGTGCGGCCTGCCGAAGGAAATGGCTCTGGAGCTGTTCAAACCCTTCGTTATGAAGCGTTTGGTAAACAGCGGTGAAGCAACTAATATTAAGAGTGCTAAGCGCATGGTAGAGCGTGCTACCAACGCTGTATGGGACGTTCTGGAAGAGGGAATCAAAGAACATCCTGTACTGCTGAACCGTGCACCGACTTTGCACAGACTGGGCATTCAGGCTTTCGAGCCTATCCTGTCCGAAGGCCGTGCTATTAAGCTGCATCCTTTGGTATGTACCGCTTATAACGCCGACTTTGACGGTGACCAGATGGCTGTCCATCTGCCGCTTTCTGTTGAGGCTCAGGCTGAAGCACGTATGCTGATGATGTCCGTAAACAACATCCTGGCACCGAAAGACGGCAAGCCTGTTGCTGTTCCTACACAGGATATGGTTTTGGGCTCCTACTATCTGACTATTGAAAAGACCAGCAAGGATGACCCGAATGTCAAGGGTGAAGGAACCCGCTACAGCAGCGTGGATGAAGCTCAGCTGGCTTACTTCCACCATGCGGTAGATCTGCAGGTACCTATCGAGGTTTATATTCCCAACAGCGAAATCTATGATGAAGAAAAAGGTGCAGCTGTCGGTGAAACCGGTATGTCCCTGGTAGTTACAACTGTAGGTAACACTATTTTCAATGGCGAGCTGCCTCTGGAAATGCGTTACTATCATAAAGAAAAAGATCAGGTTGTTGAGAAGCGCCTGGATGCTTCCGGCAATGTTGTTGAAACAACCGTTGAAGTTGAGCGTTGGCATCTTGGCAAGCTGATTGACAAGAAGGAATTAGGCAGACTCGTTGCTAAAGCTCACAAGCTGTACGGCAACCTGCGTACTGCCGAGATTCTGGATATTGTTAAGAAAATGGGTTACGATAATGCTTGTAAATCCGGTATTTCTATCGCAACCTCCGATATTCAGATTCCTGCTGAAAAAGAAGTTATTCTGGAAGCAACAGAGCATGAGGTTGATAAGGTTGAGCGCCTCTTCCGCCGTGGTTTGATGAGCGATGACGAACGTTATCGTAAGGTAATTGACCTGTGGAACGAAGCAACCGATAAGGTTACCGATAAGCTGATGAAATCCACCATGAACAAGTTCAATCCTGTTTCCATGATGGCTGACTCCGGTGCCCGCGGTAACAAACAGCAGATTCGTCAGCTGGCCGGTATGCGTGGTTTGATGGCCGATCCTTCCGGTCGTATCATTGACCGTCCTATCAAATCTAACTTCCGTGAAGGCCTGACCATTTTGGAATACTTCATTTCTTCTCATGGTGCTCGTAAAGGTTTGGCCGATACCGCACTGCGTACCGCTGACTCCGGTTACCTGACTCGTCGTCTGGTTGACGTTGCACAGGATGTAATTGTCCGTGAGGATGATTGCGATATCGTTGGTATGAACCTGGTTAAGGAACGCAGCCGTCTGAGCAAGGCTGTTCTTGGTGCAAGCCAGAACAAAATCCGCGAAAAGGTTATGGGCCGTACCCTGGCTTCCGGCGTACTTGATGAAGAAGGCAACCTGATTGCTGAAGCAGATACCAACATCACCGAAGAGCTTTTTGCTAAGCTCAATGATGCCGGTGTTGAAGAAATCAATCTCTATTCCGACGAAGATATGAATGGTGAGGATATCGAAAATGTCCGCATCAACATCAGCGATACCTTTGCTCATAATGTGCTGAAGGAAGCAATGATGCATAACTTCAACGGCAAAGAGATAGCAGCAGATATTGTTAACGGTGCAGGCGAGGTGCTGGCACATACCGGCGAAACTATGACCGAAGACATTATCAACGCTGTTCTGGCTGACGGTACCGTTAAGGAGCTGCGTATCCGCAATAACGAAATTGCCGGCATTGAGGTTGAGGCAATTACCGAAGGCAAAAAAGAGAAAACCATCATTGAAACCCTGCATGACCGTATCATTGGCCGTAACCTGGCTGAAGATATTCTGGATGAAAACGGTGAAATTCTCTATCATATCAATGAATATGTTACCGAGCCTATGGCAGAACGTATCTGCCAGCTGCGTGAAAAGGTTAAAATTCGCAGCGTACTTACCTGTAAGGCTAAATTCGGCGTTTGCCGCAAATGCTATGGCCGTAACCTGGCAACCGGCAAGAACGTTGATGTTGGTGAGGCAGTCGGCACTATCGCCGCACAGTCCATCGGCGAACCTGGTACTCAGCTGACCATGCGTACCTTCCATACCGGCGGCGTTGCAGGTGCAGACGATATTACCCAAGGTCTGCCTCGTGTCGAGGAGCTGTTCGAAGCACGTAAACCGAAACATCCCGGCATTCTGTCCGAGGTTGCAGGTCACGTACACATTACCCAGGAAGGCAATAGCCGCAAGGTAACCGTAATGGCACTGGATGGCGAAAACCAGGAATACCAGATTCCTTACGGCGCTAAGCTGTCTGTTGTTGAGGGTGAGGAAATTGCTAAGGGCGACCGTCTGACCGAAGGTTCTCTTAACCCGCATGACGTACTGCGTATCAGCGGCGTGAAGGCTACTCAGAACTATCTTGTATCTCAGGTAGTAGGCGTTTATAAGTCTCAGGGCGTAGATATCAACAGTAAGCACATCGAGGTTATGGTTCGTCAGATGATGCGTAAAATCCGCATCGAGGAATCCGGTGACACTACAATGCTGCCGGGTGAAGACGTTGATGTGGCAGAATTTGAAGAGCAGAATACCGAGATGCTGGAAGCAGGCAAGACTCCTGCAGAAGGCCGTGCTATCCTGCTGGGTATCACCAAAGCTTCTTTGGCTACCGACTCCTTCCTGTCCGCTGCTTCCTTCCAGGAAACCACCCGCGTACTCACCGATGCCGCTATCAAGGGCAAGGTTGACCCGCTGCTGGGCCTGAAAGAAAACGTTATCATCGGTAAGCTGATTCCGGCAGGTACCGGTATGAGCCGTTATCGTGATATCAAAGTTAAATATAATGTTCCGATGCCCGAAGTTGCAACTGCTGAAACTGCAGCAGAGGAAACTCCCGATAAGGAATAACGTATAAGCAAGCGCGCCTCAAAGCCTCAAGCTCTGAGGCGCTTTGCTCTTTAAGGAGAACGAATTTATGCTGATAAAAAAATTCCCTGTTCCCTGCCGCGTGGATTATGTTCCTTCTCCCTATGAGCCGGATGAGGACGGCGTGCAGGATGTCGGCTATTATAACGGCAAGCTGAGCGATGGCCGTGCCTATCGCCTGGAATGCTGGCGTATGGATGATATGCTGATGCTGACGGTGATGTTTTCCGACCGCTGCCTTGAAGGCTACAGACGTGAGGATATGGCGCTTTTGCTGGAGCTGGAAGATATCGTATGCTTTACCGGTACCAACCGTAAGCTGCAGGCCACACGCACGGAGGATGACCGCGGACAGACTGTATGGGCCATTAATATAATGTTGGCCAATAAAAAAGGCACCTATGCGGAAATTGTGCCGTCATTGAACAGATATATCATGTAAGACAATCGCTGCTGAAGGCAAAGCCTCGGCAGCGATTTTTCAGTTAAAATTAATTTTACATGCCTATACTGCATTGTGATACAATAGCTGTAATGGAGGCGGAAGCAATGAAAATTTTATTAGCTGAGGATGATATAAATTTAGGCAAGCTTTTAAGCATGCTGCTGAAAAAGCAAAATATAACTGTGAACTGGGTGCAGGATGGCGAGGCTGCCTACGATGCTGTGTATGCCGACGGCTATGATGTGCTGGTATTGGACTGGATGATGCCGCTTTTGAGCGGCCTTGATCTGTGCAAGTGCCTGCGTGAGGAGGATTATCAGGGAAAAATATTGCTGCTGACGGCCAAGGATACGCTGGCGGATAAGGTGCAGGGCTTAAACAGCGGTGCCGATGACTATCTGGTAAAGCCTTTCGAGCTGGAGGAGCTGGTGGCGCGTTTGAATGCCCTTTGCCGCCGCCAGGGACAGTACAGCGCGGAAAAGCTGCGTTACGGTGCATATACTTTGGAAAGCTCTACCTATTGCCTGGCCTGCGGCGAACGCCGTGTGGAGTTGCGCCCGCGTGAATTCAAGCTGCTGGAGCTGCTTTTGCGCAACCGTGGGCAGGTTATGCCGCGTGCGGTGCTGCAGGACCGTATCTGGGGCATTGACAGCGATGTGACGGAGAACAATCTTGATGTGCATATCCGTCTGCTGCGTAAAAAAATTATGGAGCTCAACGGAGAAGAACTGATTAAAACGATGCGGGGCGTGGGCTATTATGTGGAATAAGCCTTTTGAAAAGCTGCGCCGGCGCATGACCTGCTTATATGCAGCCATCTTCGGTGCTTTGATTTTAGTTATTGTGGCTGCTGCCTATACCTTTATCTGGTGGGAAATATTGGCGCATGAAAAGGAAAATCTTGTAGCACAAATTTACCATGAGGGCGAGGAATGGGTGGAGTCCGAGGAGGCTCCCTGTTCTGAAGCAGCTATCCGCAGCGGGAAGATGCTTGCATACTTTGTGAATGCAGATGGCTCGAAGGTAATTTTAAACCAGCTTGGAACAGGTGAGGCAGGTCAGGAGCTGATGAGTCATAAAGATGATTGGCCGAAGAAGCTGAATACATCGCGTCTTTTGCGGATGCAGAGTGCAAATGGCGTACGCTATCGCTACCTTGCCGCAGTTGCTCCTGTTATTGACGGTGATAAGCAGGTTGGCAGGCTGTATATGTTCAAAAATATGGAGTTTTATTATCATGCGGCCTATAAAACACTGTTTTTGCTTTTGTGTATGGCATTGATACTCTATTTTGCTGCCTGTTATTTCGGTTATTGGCTGGCAGAACGTAATATCCGTCCTATAAGCAACATGTATGCCAAGCAGCAGCAGTTCACAGCGGATGCTTCGCATGAAATGCGCACGCCGCTTGCCGTTATGAAGCTGGCTGTGCAGGGACTGCAGGAGGATGAGGACAGCAGGCTGAGCGATTTTGCCAAAGAGTCGGTAAACATGCTGCAAAGCGAGTCGGAAAGACTTAGCCGTCTTACGGAAAATCTTATGACGCTGGCGCGCAGCGATGAGAATATTCTTCCCGTTTATACGGCGCAGGTGGATATAACGGCGCTGTGTAAAAAGGTTGCATCGCAGATGTCGCTTTTGGCAGCAGAAAAAAAGCTGCAGATGAAGCAGGAAATCCAGGATAACTTGGTAATGCAGGGGGATGAAATGGCTTTATCGCGCTTGCTGATTATTCTGCTGGATAATGCTATGAAGTATTCATCGGAGCAGACGCAAATTACTCTGCGTGCAGCCAAGGTGAAAACGCATATGGTGCTGGAGGTACGTGATGAAGGCTGTGGCATCAGTGACGATGATAAGCAGAAGATTTTTGACCGCTTCTTCCGCGTGGACAAGGCGCGCAGCCGTAGTCAGGGAGGCCTTGGCTTAGGCTTGTCGCTGGCGTTGGCTATTGTGCGGCAGCATGGCGGCAGCATCAAGGTTCTCGACAACAAGCCGCGGGGAACTATCATGTATGTGAAGCTGCCGACGACTGTAAAGTAATCCTTAAGCTTTCTTACAAGCTGAAATTAAGATGAATACCCCTTTCAGTAATCATTAAGTGAAGGTGTTTA
>ERZ827496.907-NODE-907-length-38084-cov-3.910989_pt1 | contig 38084 bp, 43 predicted proteins | sample MGYA00519769_ERZ827496 | MGnify/ENA primary metagenome ERZ827496 (study PRJEB31778, sample SAMEA3449327) | human gut metagenome | biome: human gut; feature: human-associated habitat; material: faeces | place: United Kingdom | collected 2010/2012 ...
TTACCGTTATGTAATGTGTAATCATTACCATTTTCTTTTGCTAATTCATACAGCTTGTCTCTTCCTATATTAAAGTAAATAATTGCTTCTGAAACAGTTAGATTAAATTTCTCACTTAATGGTACTTTTGTTGCACTATCCATATTACGCATTTCCTGTAGAACCAAAACCACCTCTGTTTGTTTCATCTAAACGTTCTACTTCCTCAAACTCAATCTCTGGCTGAATTTTATTAATTCTAAACTGACAGATTCTATCATTCTTGTTGATTGTGGTATCTTCCATAGCAATTACAGGAAGTTTCCATTCATCTGCATCTCCCGAATATGAATTATCAATAACAGCGAAACAATTCGTCTGTAAGATTTTAAAGTTTTTATATGTACTGCTACGTGGTACAATATTGGCTTCATATCCGTCTGGTAGTTTCATTCCAACTCCTAATGGGATCAGACGAAATTCACCTTTCTTTAGGTGTACGGTTTCGGCACTTCTGAGATCAATCCAATCACCTTTACTTATTTTTTCAATTTTATCAATTTCGTCATCAAAGTATTTAATTTTAATTTTCTCCATTTGTTTTATTCTCCTTGTCTTTTAAAAATTCTTTCATATCTTGAACATAGTTAAACATATAGTTTACTATTGGACATACAACTAGAAATACAATAGTTGCGCCAACTATGATTCCAAGAAAAAATAACAGAAATCCAATAATGCTATTCATTTACAACACCCTTAATCTCATCCACATAAGCATCAAACCCATCGTAGCAATCTCTTGTCTTAACCATTGCCATTCCGCTTTGAACAAATACTGCTTCTACAGTACATTCAACAAGAACTTTATCGCCTTTCTTTAATTTGTATAAATCTTCCATTTCCATATTTATATTATCTCCTTTAATCACAATATAAAACCATTTTGTTCTGAGCAAGAGACTGCTTTACATCAATAACATGCTGATTCTTACTACCACGATAAGCAAGTGTGAGATCTTTCTGCTCATCTATATATTCTCCGTCTATCACGACATCACATAAAGAAATTATCCGCTTGCGTTTTTCCATCAATCCATCATTATAAGATTCTTCAATATAATCAAAATCATCTGTTTCTACAGGTTGATAATTCATTATGTAATTCCATCGAAAACCTGTATATAACCAGATAGTTTTCTCAGGTAAAGAAATACGGATTTCCTTGACTAATTTGAGGACTTCATCAAGGTTCTGATCCGCTAAACACTCACCACCAAGAAATGACACTCGTTTAATATATGGTCTATTAATAAGTTCCATAAATTTATTTTTTGTTTCTTCTGTCCACTCTTTTCCACCATTAAACTCCCATGTATCAGAATTAAAACAGTTTTTACAGTGAAATGGACAACCTTGGACGAAGAGGGAGACTCCAACTCCCTCTCCATTAGAAATGTCCATAGATCGAATTTGTGCATACCTCATAATCAATCCTCCACAAGTTCAAATCTATATTTTTGTGTAGTGTTAGGATATTTTTCTTTATCAACCTCACTCATAAACATTTCAAGAGGACGATTCCAAATATGTCCTTCATAGTCATAAACAACCGTCACCTCTTCAGTTTCTGTATGTCTTGAAATTCCAATAATCGTAACAATTTTACCAATTTTAAAGTGTTTGTATTTTTGTCCTACTGCTGGTAATGGTCTATCAAACTTAAAATAATTATTGGTCTGTTTAAAATATTTAGTACAATATGCTAAATCACAATTTTCATAATTTAATGGGTTATCATCTTCCCATTCTCCAATATCAGCAGATTCAATATGCAATTGCTGACAAAACATATCTAATCTATCAGTAATAGATACTTTAATTTCTTCCTTATTGCAGTCATCAGATGGATCAACTAAATATCCACTTACTCTAAAAATCTGTGCCATTATAAATCCTCCGCTATATCTGTCATATGGACATATCTCTCCTTAATTTCCTGAGTACGTCCTTTCCCCCAGTAATTAGTTCCAATATATCCACAGGTTCTTCTGGCTACATTCATCTTGTCTTTATCTCTATTGTGGCAATTTGGACATTCCCAAATAAGTTCGCCACCTTCATCAATAATTTTAATTTCACCGTCATAACCACAAATCTGACAGTAATCAGATTTTGTATTTTCTTCTGCATACATGATATGGTCGTAGATGAATTTATTCATTTCTAAAATAGCATCTACATTATTTACTAATCCATCTGTCTCAACATAAGATATCGCACCTCCAAGCGATAATGCCTGAAATTCTGATTCTTTAGCAAGTTTATCAAATGCATTAATTGGTTCTTTTACAAATGTATGATAACTGTTTGTGATATAATTTCTATCTGTAATTCCTTCAATAATTCCAAAACGTTTCTGTAGACACTTCGCAAATTTATACGTTGTGTTTTCGATTGGAGATCCGTAAATTGAAAATCCAATATAATGTTCTTTATTCCACTGGTCACATTTATCGTTCATAAACTGCATTACTTTAATGCCAAAATCATGACCTTCCTGTGAATCAATATGTGATTTACCAGTCATATATTTTACACATTCATATAATCCTGCATATCCAAGAGAAATACTTGCGTATCCATTATGAAGTAACTTATCAATCTTTTCACCTTTTTTAAGTCTTGCAAATGCTCCATACTGCCATAATAAAGGTGCGACATCAGATAACGTTCCTTCTAATCGTTTATGTCTGCAAAGTAATGCTTTATGACATAATTCTGTCCTCTGTTCCATTAAATCCCAAAACTTTTCATAATCTCCTTCAGATGACAATGCTACATCTACAAGGTTTAAGGTAACAACGCCTTGGTTTAGTCTTCCATAAAATTTATAATTACCATTTTCATCTTTATAAGGCGAAAGGAAACTTCTACACATTTTTATTACATATCACTATGTACACTGACTATATATTCTCTCCGAGTCCGTTACTCTCATCAACGAGCCGACTGCTTGGAATTGGTGCTTGTCTCCAATCCTACACCGCTACACTCATCACGGTTAGTCGATACACACTTCCTATTTCTAGGCTTGGCACGGTACTCATCTTAGGTCGCTGAATCTCTTCTCTCTAAGACCTATCCGTTAGCAGCAATAAAGCCACACCCTCTAAGCAACGAGGTTCAATCGGTTTATCCTGGGCTGTAGTTTACGCTCACCCATACACGGGAAACAGTTTCCTTCTTTATATTTTTTCATCATTTTTTCTGAAATATAATCAGGAACAAGTCTCTTTGCAGTACATTTAGCTGCAAGTTCTGTTAAATACCAATATTTACTATTTTCATAGATATTATCTTCTTCAAGAACATAAAGTAATTTTGGGAATGCCTGTGTTACATATACACCAACTTCATTCTTCATTCCTAAAATTCTCTGATTAAGAAATTCTTCAATGATCATGGCGAGTTCATCTTTATATTCTTCTGTTTCTCCGAGATACATAAAGACACTTAAAAAAGGAGACTGTCCATTGGTTGTTGTCATACTATTACATTGATAGTTAAATGTTTGTACTCCATCAACAATCTCTTTTTTGGTGTCAATCCTTGCATATTTTTTAGAGTCTTCATCAGAAAATCCCCAATTACTATATTTGTTATAATAGAATTTATAACTATCTCGAACAAATGGAGCTAAATGAGTTAAACTTATGCTTGCGCCGCCATACTGACTACTCGTAACTGCTGTAATAATCTGAGTTGCAATAGTCATAGCCGTGATAAATCTATGTGGTTTATCAATTTTAACTTTATTGATACACGTACCATTTTGAAGCATATCTTCTAAATTAATTAGGCAACAATTTGTTATTGATTTCTGTCCAAAATAATCGGCATCATGAAAATGAATCAATCCATCATCATGTGCTTGTACTACTTCTGGTGGCAAAAGAAATCTCCTAGTAATGTCTGTACTAATAATGCCAGCCATATAATCACGTTGAGTTGTTAATAAACGAGCATTTTTATTGGAATTTTCATTATTCCAATAATCACTTGTACCATCTAATAATTCTGAAATTTGTTCATCTGTGGTATTATTATTCTCTCGCTGGAATTCTCTTTTACTTCTATATCCTTCATATGCCTTTGCCGTAAGTTTTTGTTCCTTTGTAATTAATTTATCGAATACCATTGATTCGATATCATAGATACTTACTTCTTCTTTATCTCTGCACTCTTCTTCAATCTCATTTGCAATGTCATTTGCAATCTTTGTCTTTACAATACCTGAACCGTTTTTCATTGCTTTAAGAATTGCAGTTGAGATTTTTGATTTGTCAAAATTAACTTCCGAACAGTCTCTTTTAATTACTTTTGTCAATATGTATACCCTCCTATCTGTTTCTCATAATTCCATTCAAATTATAATGGCTTAGAAATTCATCTAATTCATCAGAAGTCTCAGGATCACCAGCTAAAAATGCTTCTATATCTTTGCCGATAGTGGGATTATTATTCCATACTGTCACAATGTCACTTAATACATCGTACATACTTCTAAATTTGTCGTCATTATCTGGTTTTCTTGTTTCAACACCAAGTGAATTGATATACTCTTCTGCTTTTAATAAATCGTTTGCCATTGTTGTTTTAACTTCATATTCTGCTTTACTGACGTTCATTTTATCTCCTTTCTTAATTCCACTTGAAATCAACATTTCATTCCAATTTTAGGTGTCAAAACTCATTGATTTTCAACGGTTTTCGGCACCTTCACTTTTGAATTTTTCTTAAACATAGTAAAAATCTGTCAAATATGTAATTAAATAATCCAAATTAGGTTCAAATCGTGTAACACAGCGTTCAAGCCATGGATGAATCACACCACGACCAACTCCAAATACAAATACAGGAATATTATTTTTCCATGCATCGAAGATTTCAATTTGTGTGCCAGTGCTTGTTCCAAGACCATCTGCATTAACAATGACAAAATCACTATTTTCTAAATGGTTGATATCATAATCCATAACTTCCTCATCAGTTTGATATCTCACATCTTCAACAGGATTGTAAAAATCACATGGATTAATTACAGTACATTTATATCCAGATGTTTCTGATAAAACTTTCAGTTTTAGTGCAGCCTCTTCTCTCCATTGATTCATTTCATTGAATGTAAGACCATCCATCTTTCCTGCTAAATAATACTGCCATTCTTTATTAGATATTGACATTTGTTACCTCCTCACACTTGTTAATAATTTCTTTCAAGACTTCTACTGTATCATTATTCTCTACATCAATGATAAAATCAGCCAAATCTTCTACTTCATTAAAAGACACTCTATCTTCATTGATTCTTTTTTCAATATTCTTATTAGTATCTCCACGCATTCTCATTCGTTTCATTCTTGTTTCTTCTGAACAATCGAGATATACAATAACAATCGGCTTATCAAATTCCAATTTCTTCAATGACTTAATACCTGCTACATCAATCACATATAAGTCAGATTGGTTGACTTGATCAACCGTAGCCCAATATAGATGATGATCGTACAACGTCTCGGCTGCAATATTGTTATCTTCTTTCATTTTGTAGTACATGGAAGTATCTACATAGATGTGATCTGTATCATTTTTATGTCTTTTGGGTCTTGTAGTATAAGAGCACAATACATCATAACCACATTCGTCATACAGTTTTTCTACAGAATATGTTTTACCACTTCCTGATTTACCACATATTAAGAGAAATTATTTATGCTAATCAGGTTTTGAAAACGGTTATTGACAATGCAGATATTGAGATAACCCCTAAACTTAAATTTAAATTATTGGGGATTATGAAAGAATTCGAGCCTATTATTTCAAATTTTGAAGTTATCAGAAATGAATTAATTTCACAGTATGGTACAAAAGACGATGAGGGTCATATTAGTATTAATCGTGAAGACACTGAGTCTATGAAAAATTTTAATAATGCAATCCAGCCTTTGATCGAAGAAGAGGTTAATGTGAACTATAAAAAACTTTCACAAGAAGAAGTGTTTACACTCCCTTCTGATGTGTTGCTTGCGTTATATTCGTTAATTGAATTGGAGGATTAAAAGATATGATTAAATATTTAAAAATGAAAAAAAAAGAAGTTAAGTTAAAATTAACCTTTTATACTATGTTAGAATACATTATTCATGAAAAATCAGATATGTTTAGATTAATTGATAAATTATATGTTTCATTAAAGGATGTTCCACAGGATGAAATTAGAGACGAATTACTGTCAAAACTGGCAGAGTATATTCATAGAGATCAGGTAAATACAAATGATTAATAATACAAAACAGATGAATAATGTATTGCAACATTATATTCTAAAGGCTTTGCAACTGACTCGTGATGAATTATTTGAGATTATATCAAATAAAATTGTTGATTATTATCATGAGCCTGTTTTTGATAATGACAATCCTATGCAACCAGAATATTATAAAAGAACAGGTCATATGCTAGAAAGTCTATCAGCTTCTAATATCGAGGTAAACAAATCAGATTATAAATTCACCATTGGATTTGATAGAGATTATCTGACTTTTCGATATCCTAGAGGATTTTCTATAAACAGATCACAAAATACATCAAATGCTGTTACTGGATTCGATGTATTACAGTGGATGAACAACAAATCACACGGTGGAACAGTTTCAGGTGAGCATTCATACTGGGATGAATCTATTGAACACATAAATCAACTTGGTGGTTTGAATGAAATATTTAAGCGAAATTGCAAAAAGGTCGGATTACCGATTAAATAACCGAGGACTGTAGGTGTCATAGCCTACTCTCCTATTCTACTAACGCTCCTTTTCGTGGGCGTTATTTTTATGTAAAAATAAACTCAGAAAGGAGAATATATAAAATGGGAATGAACGATTTCCAAATAGGATTAGTTGCTGGCTTAGATGGCACTAAATCAAAACAACAGTTGAACAATGATATAGATGCTATAAAAAAACAGTTGAGTAGCATAGAAATACAAGCAAAGCTTGATCAAAATGTTATATCAAATATTACAAAACAGTTGAACTCTGCACAAGTTAGTTTGCAAAATGTAACCATTGATCAATCTGCAATAAATAAAATGGTATCGCAGATTAATAATTCATTAAATAGTATCAATATTAATTTGGGGACTGGTATTAATGCAAATTCTGCGACCCATTCTGCTCAACGCACTGGACAACAAATTGGAAGACAGATACAGAATGGCGTTCAATCAGTAATTCAAAAGTCTAATTTTAAGACAGAATTTGGATTTTCTGCTAATAATCAAAATAATGTTGCAAAGCAAGCACAAAAATATTTTCAAGGAATTTCTAATGGAATTGTAACTGTTCAAGAAAAAATGCATGATTTTGATGGTGATACTTCATTAAAAGGATTCACGGTCAATATAAAAAATGCTCAGGGAGAAATTGAGTCATTAAATTACGCTTTGCGAAAATTGTATGACGACCAAGGAAATGTCATAGGACAAATATTTAAGTATACAAGCGGATCAATTAATGATAATGGTGCTACTAAATTTTTGGAAACATCAACTAAAAAAGCAGATGATTTATCTATTAGATTGGAAAAAATCAGAGCAGATTATTCGGACTTGAATCATTCAGATCCAATAAAAAATCCTAGTAATATATCTAATTTAGCAACGCAATATAGCAAAGTAGAAAATGCTATAGATAATGTAAGAAATGCAGACGTTACCACATATCAGAGCATGGTATCTAATGCAAATAAAGAAATAAGTACTTTGGATACTTTAGTCAATCAGTATCGGAGAGCAGAAAATGTAAAATCTCAAAACAAAAGTACTGATATAACTTCTGAATTACAAATTGCTGCAAATAATTTTGAGAAATTTAAAACACAAGCAAGTGGTATTCAAGAGATGTCAAATACTGTAAACCAACTTGAAACGGCTTTAAAATCAGTAAATGATGCAGCTTCATTAAACAAATTTACAGACCAATTGCGTGTTGCGAAATCCGAACTGGCAAAAGTTACAGTTCAAGAAAGACAGTTCGTTACTGAATACTCTCGTATCAATAAAGCTAATTCAATGCAAAAATGGGCTGATAATAATACAAAAGCCATGAAAAAATATGGCGAAAAAATTGAAGAGATTATTGCCAAAATGAAAAACCTAGATGTTGCAATGACAAAAGAAGAATCTGAGTCACTTACAAAGCAAATGGCAGTTTATCAAAACAAATCAAGAAGTGAAGGTTTATTGGGAAATACGACTTCAGATAAACTAAAAAATGCATGGGAGAAATTTGGTGGTTGGAGTTTGGCAACTGGAAGTTTAATGCAGGGTGTTTATGCAATTAAACAGGCGGTGTCAGAATTAAAAAATGTTGATGATATTCTTACTGAAATTAGTAAAACATCTGATTTAACAACTAATCAAATAAAAAACCTTGGCAGTGAATCGTTTGATACAGCAAGTAAATATGGTAAAACGGCTTCTGATTATTTGACTGGTGTACAAGAAATGTATCGTGCTGGCTTTGACAATGCTGAACAAATGTCAGAGTTATCTATTCTTGCTCAATCTGCTGGCGATATGGATACTAAGAATGCAAACGATTACCTTATTGCGACAAATGCTGCATATGATTATAAGGGAAGTGTTGAAGAATTAAATAAAGTTCTTGATTCACAAAACTATATAACAAATAATGCAGCAGTAAGTATGCAGGATATGGCTGATGCAACATCTGAAGCGGCATCAATTGCAGCACAATATGGAGTAAAAGTTGATGAACTATCTTCTCTTATTGCAGTCGCTGTTTCAAAAACAAGAGAAAGCGGATCGGAAGTTGGTACAGCAATAAAAGCATTGTTAATCAACTTACAAAATACAACAAGCAATCCAATCAAGAAGGCATTTGAAGATGTTGGAATTTCTATGACAAAAATGGTTGGTGATTCTGAACAGTTAAAAACACCAATTGAATTATTAAAAGAATTGTCTAAAGTTTATAACGAATTGCCTGAAGGTGACACAAAAAGAGCTAACATATTAAATAAAATTGGTGGTAAATACCATGCCAACACTTTAGCTGCAATTCTGAGTGATCAAGATACATATAATTCAATGATGAGTTTATATAATAGTGATTCGGCTGTAGGATCGGCTCAACAAGAAGCAGATAAATCGGCAAATAATTGGACTGGTACTTTAAATAAACTGTCCAATTCATGGAGTGAGTTAGTGTCTAAATTTGCAGAATCTGATTCCATTGTCACTGTATTAAATTTGGTTAATGATCTTACACAATCACTTAGTAGTCTTGTAGATATATCAAGTTCTGCCAATGAATTTTTCAGTGGCGGATTTTTAGGATTAGATAGTTCTTCTGTGCCAGGAACACTTGGTAATATAGTAGGTTTAGTACAAAGTTTAACGGGTCATGGTGAAAAAATATATAATGTACTGCGCCCATCGTTATAAGATTATGGACAGTGTCACATAATTAACGTAGCGATAGCAAAGATCCTTTTGTGTACTTTAAACACAATAAAACAAAACCCCGAATAATGCTGGGAAACCCTAAAGCCAACATGCCACAATTATCGAGGAAACGAGGATAATATGGTGCTAATAGCAAAACAAATTGTTGGATGTTACGACCATGAAAATTGGTTATAGTAACATAGTGTGTTAGGTCACACGGTATGTATGCTGAAATGTATACCTCTGCTACAATGGGTGGTCGATAGGTAGGTTATTATAAATAGTATAATAATTGAAAGCAATCGTTGACTAAGTTGTATATTATGATAGTTGTCTTGTAGTGACGCACAAGAATGTCAACGGTTCAGAGGCTGGCAAGGGTAGGCAGATTTGTAGACTAATATTTTTCTGCTTAGATATACAGTCCAGATTTGCGAAAGCAAACGAAATGCGTTAAGATTGTGTTATGATGACTTCTGAAAACATGTGACATAATCTTTTATTGAAACTTCGATTTCAATTTTCCAAACGGAGAATAATAAAATAGAGGACTGTCGTGATGACTAGCCCTCAAATATGTAAATGATGTAATTCCACCTCAAAGATTATTATATCATTTATGAATAATATATAAAGTCAGAACATTCGTTTCTACAATAAAACTACAAAAAACATACAATCTTCATATTGACTTTTTGTAAAATTTGGTATACTGTAAATTGCAGAAAATGCAAATTTTTACAAAATTTTAGGAGGTAGTTATATGAAGATTTCACCAAAACATGTAGCTGTTAAGACGGTAGTTAATCGGCTTAATAAGGAACAAATCTCTCTTAAGCATAAACTGCAAAGAAGAGAAGGGCAGTGGTCTACTCGTGATCAATCAATGCTGATCGACACACTATTGCGTGGTTATCTTACAATGCCAGTAGTTTTTGTTATTGACAATGGAATGCCATTTGCTATTGACGGTGTACAGAGATTGAGTACGTTACGCAGATTTGTTAATGATGATTTTAGGCTATCTAAAGGATTAGAGCCAGTAGAATTAAACGGGAAGACGTATGATATTGTTGGAAAGAAATATTCTAAATTGGACGAAGATCTTAAAGATGAGCTAGATGCAGCACAAATTCTTATCTATGAAATTTCTGACTATACAGAAAAAGATGTAAGAGAATTCTTCTCACGTCTGAATAATGGTAAACCCTTAAATACGACACAAAAATTTACTACATTATATTCAGATGATTTTAGTGAGATAATGCAGGACATCACTTCTCTTCCATTCTTTGAACATAAATTAACGCCTGCACAATTGAAAAGTTCAACAGATTATTCAATTGTTCTTGAGACATTAATGTTATGTGAAGCAAGTAAGGATTATGACTTTGGTTCATTTACTAAAAAGGCAAAGAACGATTTTATCTTGCACTATAATGATAATATTAACATTGATAAGATTAATATGATAAAAGATGCAATCAGTAAATTAGATGTGATATTGCCTAACCATGATGAAAAGAAAATCCCAAAAACCACTCTTCCTTTTTTATGCTATGGATCTTACAGAGCACTGAAAGATAAATGTGGATATGAAAAATTTGCTACTAAAGTAAAGACTTTTATAGACACTTATGATGATAATACAGAATATAAAGAATATTTATCAAATGGAACATCTTCGACTGAAAGCGTTCAAGGAAGATTCAAATATTGGAGAAACATCATGCACGCACTATAATAAGACAATGTAAAAGCTGTGATTGGCTGTCTGTTTCCATAAATAGGCAGCCATATTACTGCATAAAATATTTCATTTTGCTCATATTACTTTCAGTATTTAATATTGAGAGGTGCGAAATGGATATTAAAATTAGTGTTTGTGATGATAATATGGCAGTAACTCAGCTATTACAAGAATTGTTGTTCACTAAAATAAAGTGGAACAATAATAATATCATAGTGGACAAATTCAATAATGGTCGTAACTTATTGGAAATGATCCGAAATGGAAAGTCATACGATATCATATTTTTAGATATTGATCTTAAAGATGATTATCTTGGTACGGATACAGGTCGTTTTATAAAAATTATATCTCCAAATACATTAATTATATATATGTCTGCCTATGATAATTATTATAGTAAAATAGTTCACGCTGAGCCTTTCGATTTTATTTCCAAACCTTTCACTATAATACAATTACAAGCAGTCATTGACAAAGCTGTGCGAAGATTACAATTCCAATATAAGGAGTATGTTTATAAATATAATGTAAATCGTTTACAGAATATCATAGATCTCAAACAAGTATTGTATTTTGAATCTCAATATCGTGTGATCAATATACATCATAAAAATGGAATCGGACGGTTTTATCACAAACTTGATAATGTAGAACAAGAGGTGAGTGAAATTTGTGATTTCTTTGTGCGCTGTAATAAAGGTTTTTTGGTAAATATGATGTATATTAAACATTTTTCGCCGCACACGATCGAAATGACGGATGGGAAAATCATCGCAATCTCTAAAAAGTACAAGGAAAATGTCGTGATGAAGATGTTAAATAAGTAAATTCTTACAAGTTAAAGAGCAATTCTTACAATGTTATTGTTTTTACATTATTTTCCATATATACTACTATCACATTAAACACCAAGGAGGATTAAGAAAATGGAAAATATAATAAGAGTCATTATTGTGGATATTAGCGGAATGTATGCAAATATTTGTGATGAGTTATATATGAAACAGGACGAGGTTGAGAAATATCGACAAGTGATCATGGACTATAAAGAGCAGGGGTATGCTGTGATCGTGTGTAGATATTGAACGTATGTTCCGTATAGTATTATGTCAAAATAAGGTATATAATGGAAATACAATCAAAAGATTGGATATTTCCGAAGGAGGTAAAAATGAAAATGGCAAAATATGTATTACCTGATCCAAAAGATAGATCAGAAAATGATCCATGTATTATTATGGATACTAAAAAAGTATTGGGACTTTATAACCAAGCACACGAAGATGAAGAAATGCAAAAGGTTATGCCAAAAGTTCAAGAATGGACTATTAAAGAAGCAAAAGATAATGGCTGGGATGACGCAAAATTTGTTGGAAGTCAATGTATTTTAGAAAACAAATTTGGAGAATAGTAATTAGTGGACAGTAATGTGTTGTTACTGTCCATTTTTATATTGTGTTTTATTATCAGAATACAAAAACTTTATCAAAAATCACTTTTACAATCATTACAATGCCACTGTTTAGAATTTCGCCCCATACTAAATATGCCAAATATTGCAGTATGAACTGCTTTGGATGTGGTTGTAATCTTTTTTACATTTGTTGAATTGCAGTATGGACAGTGAATGGTATTCTCTTCCACCATACTCTCCTGCACTTGTTCCTGTTGTTTCAAATTAGCCTTGAATTGACTCATTTTTAGTTGGTATTCGATAGGGTCTTTCTTTTTAAGGTCTATCATGGCTTCGAGAAATTGACGGTCGGAGTCGGAAACATCCCATATTAAATCAAAATCATTTTCAGTAATGAGTGTATCCACTAATTTGTTATTGCAATATGGGCAAACATCTGTATTATCATCTTTTATTTCATGAGGATGTATAAACCCCTTATGAAAATTAAATCCATTTGACCCCTCTCTAAACACATCTGCGTACTCATTTTTACCAGTTTTATCGCAATTTGAACAAAATTGAATATTGTTATTCATATAAAAAATCACACCTTTCTTAAAATATCAGAAGTATTTTATTTAAGGATATTATATCAGAATCTATAAGGCAGTACAATATAATTCTGATACAGATAGTTTTGTTACAATATTTGATAAATTAAAAGGTAAGATTGCTCCTGTAAAAAAAGAAATCACAGAATTCTTTGAAATGGCAGATGCACAAGGTTTAAAATTAGAAACTTGGGGGAGCAAATCTGGTAAAGTATTTGACGATTTATGCAAACAATACAAAGTCGCAGATAAAGACCTTAAAGATTTTCTAAAAACATGGGATGGCTCAGGCGACATCCAAGAAGCATTTACTGCTCATATGAAAGAAAGCACAGAAGGTCTTACTCTCTTCCAACGAGCAGGTAAAGCAGTAGGAATAACCCTTAAAGAACTAGGTGCTATTCTCGGTTCTATGGTTGCTGCTTGGGCAATTGGAGAGGTTATATCATTAGCAATTACTGGACTAGATCAATTTGTCAATCATGCAAAAAGAGCATCTGAAGATGCCGATGAAGCATTTTCTGATACAAATGAAAAAGTGCAAAAAAACGAAGAAGAAGCTAAATCGTTAGATGAATTAATTTCCAAATATAAAGAATTAAAATCATCAGAAAATTTAGATGTAGATGGCAGAAAAGAAATAAAAGAAATTCAAAATGATATTGCCGATTTAGTTGGCGTACAAGCATCCAATCTTGATTTGGTAAATGGAAAATTAGACGATGAATTATCTAAATTAAATAAAATATCAAAAAAAGAAGCAAAACGTGCTTATGAAACAGCGACATCTAATTATACTAAGTCAAAGAACGCAACTAAAAAAGCCGCTGGTGATGGTTCATACTTATTTATGGATGGTTATGCGTATGTTGGAAAAAAAGAGAAAAAAGCAGTTGATATCTTACATGATGCAGGATTCACAGATAGTGTAACAATAGGTGGAAATCCATTTAATCAACAAGTATTTGTCCGTGATTCATGGGATGATAAAGACAACAAGCTATTAAAGGGAGCTAAAGAAAAGGCTGATTATTTGCAGTCTATGATAAACACTCTAGAGCAGAATGGTCAAAGAACAACCGATCTGTATGCTGGATTAATTTCTCAAAGAGATAAATATCTGGGATACATAGATAAACAAAAGGCTGCGGCAGATAGTTTAGTAAATTCTTGGATATCATATAGTCAATCTTCTGATAACCTTTCAAAGATCACTGTTGATTCTGTTGATTCGTTTGAAGAGTATCGAAACAAGATGATTGATGAAGCCAAAAATGATGAAAGCATAGGAAAGGCATTGGCAGAGGGAATTTTGTCTGATGAGGATTTAGAAAATGCTATTAATGATTTTATGGCGACATCGACTAAATTTTCTACATGGTATGAAAAATGGATTGGTGAACAAAATTCTACTACAGAGAAAAAATCCAAAACTGATTCACTCAAAGATAGGATCAAAGAAGCAAAAAAAGAGCTGAAAGAATACCAAGATTATTACAATGAAGAATCAAAATCCGCAAAGAAATTAGGTGTTGATTTTTCAAAAACCAAGTATGGAAACATTGATCTGAATGATGATCGTAAATTAGAATGGACTGAGGACAATCTCAAAAAATTCGGGAATAACATTGCATCTTGGTATGACACCAACCCAAATATACAAAAGGAATATGCAACGGTTGATGATTTTGTAAATCATTATCTTGGTTCAACGTCTACTATTGATGCTAGATCAGAACCATTTCATGGTGTAGAAATCGCATTTACACCAATGATGAAAACCAAAAATGGTATGGAGTACCTAGATGCTGATACAGTATACACATATATCAATTCTTTGATTGATGAAGCTAACAAAGATGGCAAATGGACTGATGAAGAGTTGTTCAAACTTGATGCCAAAGGATTAGAAGTTGATGGTAAAAAAATCAAAGGTCTTATAGCCGATATTGGTGATACAGCCATCAAAACTAGCGAATCAATGCATTATCTGGGTAAAGACGGTAGTTTAGAAAAAACGGCTAATGATATTAGTAGAATCGAGGCTCAAATCAAAGCTTATCGTGCGTTGCTTAAAGATGAAGAAAAGAAAACTTTTAACCAGAAATGGAACACCATTGGCACAGGTGATGGTAAAGACGCACAAGCATTAGCTACAGAAAAAGAAAACTTGCTTGAATTAGCTAAGGCAGGTCGATTGACAGAGGATGCATTTAGCAAATCTTCTATAGCAGAGAGCTTTACAAATGCTGGTATTAGTATCAAAGATGCAACAAACTACCTCAATGAATTTGTCACCAAATCAGATCAGTTAAATGGTATGGATACTGGTATCAATTCTATTGTAGGTGCTTTATCAGAGAAGAAAGAAAATCTCAAGAGCAAGAAAACCAGAGACAAAGGCGTAAGTCCAGACACATTAGCAGGATTTAGTGATGAAGTCAAAGGGTTAGATTCTTGGAAAAATTTTGAAGAAACATTAGGCAATGGATCATCAAAAATGAAAGATTGTAAAAAGGCGGCAAATGAACTTGCTACCGAATGGGTAAGCAGCAATAACTTTTTGGCGCAATTAGACAAAACCAACAAAGATTATTATATTTCAAGCCTTAAAACAATCGGTGTGAAAAATGCCGAGAAAGTGGTTACAAATGCTTTAGCGAATAAACACAAGTTGTTAGCTGTACAAAAGAAATTTGCAACAGAAACTGGCGATGATCTTTCCAGACAAACAAAAGACGAAGCCGATAAATTTGCAGAGGAAAATGGTTATGCAGAAAATCTAAAATATGGTCTGTATGATCTAGCTTTGCAAAAACAATTGACTAATGGATCAAAATTGAGTTTTGATGATGATATTAATGCGATCATTGATTTAGTTGATGCTGCTGGAAGTGGAAGTGCTGCATTACGAGCATTATCCTCTTCAAAGTATGCTTTTGAGCAAGGTAAATCGAATGGTCTTCCGCAAGAAGTAGTACAAGCACAGATGGCGCAGGCACAAAAAGAAGTTGATGCTGCACGCAAGAAGTTAGATAAAAAGTCTAAGAATCCTACAAAAGTTAAATTAGACTATGATAGCTTATTATCTAAAAACAATAATTCCAAAGGCTCAAGCAAAGGCAAAAATTCTTCATCCAAGCAAACTATCGACTGGATCGAGCGTGCTCTGAACAGGGTATCTTCTACTCTTGATCTCATCAAGGCTAAAGCTGAAAACCTATTTGGCACTAACAGTCTGAAAACGCTACAAAAACAAGAAGCAAGTCTGAAATCTCAGTATAGTATGCTTAAAAAGCAGTATGCTTATCAGAATAAGGCGGAGAAAAAGTATCTTGCTAAAGCGAATAGCGTTAAGTTATCCTCTAGTTTGAAGAAAGCAGTACAGAATGGTCGTATTTCCGGTAGTCTTAAACAACTTATTGCTACTTATGGTGAAAAGACGGCAACTAGAATACAAAAATATCAGGATTATTGGGACAAGTCACAAGATCAAAAGAAAAGCAAAGAAGAGACACGTAAGGCAATGCGTGAGAATCTTTCGGATCGTTATCAGTTACATATTGACGATGCGGATGCTCGCAAGTCTCGTAACGAAGCTGATCTTGAGAATCTGACAACAGCAAAATCAAAAGAAAAGGTCTTAAAGGATACTCTTAAACACATTGCAACTAGCTATGATTACCAGATTAAACAGGCTAAGTTGGAGAACAATGATGTAAATGTAGCCGAACTTAAAGCACAGAAGAAGAAAGAGCAGCGTGAAACGGAAGTTCAGATTTTGCAGAATTATGCTGATGAATATGAAGCAACCGTAAGCTTATACGAAGCTCAGTCCTCTTCTACTACTAATCTGACTAAGAAGAATTCTTTATTGTCAAAATCAATACCTGTACTGAAAAATCAGTATAACAAGCTGATTGCTATTGCTAAAAAAGAGGGTAACATTACCGAACAGAAGCGTTTACAGAACGAATATCAGGATAAGCTTAATGAGAAGCTGAAATCACAGTTTGATAACGTTGTGGCTGAGTATGAATATCAGCAAACGGGATATCAGCAACGTACTGATTCTATCAACAACGCCGTGTCGCTGTCTGAAGCCAAAGGGCATTATGCCGGCAAAGCATTTTATCAGAATCTTCAGAACTCACAGAAAAACAGTTTGAAGAGTCTCGAAGCAGAACGTGATAGCATTATCAAGAAAAGACAGGAAGCCATTGCAAACGGTCTCAAGCTTGATAGCGAGCAGTATCGTGAAATGACGAAACAGATCTGGACAGCAGATCGTAATATCGAGCAGATGAACACCGATATTGCTAACACAGCTAAACAGATACGTGAAGCTAAGTATGCACTGGATGAATTTACGCAGACTCGTATCGACGAACGTAATAATGAAGCCGAGTTTTACAAGACCATTATGGGCTATAAGGACTCATTTGACAAGAACGGTAACATTACTGGAGAGGGTCTTGGTACACTGACATCTGATGTATTTGAGATTCAAAATAATATGGCTAAGGTTGATGAGTATAAGAAATCTTTGGCTGATTTGGATGCACAGTATAAACGTGGAGATATGGGTTATGAGGAATTTATTACGAAGAATCAGTCTCTCACTGAAAGTATGCGTGATGCCGAATCGCAGGTATATTCTCTCAAGGACGCTATTAAATCGCTTATCGAGGATGGACTTAACAAACAGCTTGATGCATTGAATGAACTGATTGAGAAATACAAGAAGACTCTTGACAGTGCAAAAGATCTCCGTGAGTACAATAAGAATATTGCCGAGCAGACAAAGAATATCACTACTATTCAGAAACAGCTTGCTGCACTGAATGGCGATACGTCCGAAGAGGGTCGTGCAAGAATTCAGAAGTTACAGGTATCTCTTAAAGATGCAAAGGAACAGCTTGAAGATATAGAATACGATAAGCGTATGTCTGATATCGAGAACATCTTGACTGATTTAACAGATGATTTCCAAGACTTTATTGACGATCAGATGGATCATATTGACGATCTTGTTGACAAGATCATCACGGCAATTACTGTCAACTCCGGCGTAAGCGGTGAGAAAATTATCGAGTTGGCAAAACAGCTTGGATTTACTCTCTCTAATTCGTTGCTGAACTTCATTAAGAACGGTAATAACACAACGGATAAGGATGCTAATGCCGAGGCTGATAAGAAGTCTCAGGAGGATTCCAAAGATGCTATCAAACAGGTGACAGATTTCGCAAAGCAACAGCTTAAAGAAAATAATTCTGTTGCCGAGGGTACTGCACAGGCTAATCATAAAAAAGCAGAGGAAGCTAAAAAGAATTCCGGATCATCAACGAAGGGTTCATACAATTTTATTAATGGTGGTATCGCTACCAAGATTAATCAAGGTGACGGTAAAGTATCTTACAACGACATTGGTAAAAAGGGAACTCTGAAGAAAGGTGCAACGTATTACGATTATGCATTAGCCGGGGGTGTCAAAAAAGGTGATAAAGGTCATACAACAAAAGCCGCACATGCGGTTACTATCGCCGCAATTGACCAAAACGGCAATGCCAAATTAAAGAGTGCGACAAAAGCATTGAACGGTGTATGGATTCCTAAAAGCAAACTCAAGTATCTACAGGGATTCTCTCAGGGTGGACGTGTCGGAGATTTACAGAACATTGTACGTATGAACGGTGATGATGGGGTTACGATCAACACTCTCAAAAAGGGTGAAGAAGTATTGACTCCATATAATGCTGATCTGTTTGACCAGTTCGTAGACTTCTTGCCTGACCTTGTAGACTACAATAATAATTTGGTTGATATGCTTCGACCAACTAACGTGCCAGCTACTAAGGTACGTACAGGAGACTTGACACTCAATATTGACAATATCGAACTTCCTAATGTTACAGATCCGAAAGAATTCTCTGCCGGACTTATTGCAGCAATGCAACAGGACAAGAAATTACAGAGATTTTGGGGAGATGCAACAGCCGGTAGCTTAAATAACAATATGAGTGGAATTTATAAGTATTAAGATTGTGGAGGGCGGTTTCGTGCCGCTCTCCTATCTAAAAGGAGCTAAAATGGACGAAAAAATAGAAGTATATATACATGAGATTGAAAGATTAACTGCCGAGAATGAGCGGCTTCGAAACATAGATCAGATGAATAACGAATCTCTTGGTGACAAGTATCGTGAAGAAATGGAACAGGTTATTAGGGATTTGCGAATTGAAAAATTGGAATATCAGCGACTAAACAAAGAAATTGCAGAAGATTTAGTAAAAACAAGACAAGAACTAAGCAAAATTACGAAAAAGAAACGATTGTTTCATCGTAAATAAAAATAATAAAAAATGGAGGTGATCGTGCTGTGTACGCAACAAATTTTGAGTTCAATGGTGTTCAGGCGATAGATATGGGTTTAATCATGGGTGAATTCGATTCAAACACTCAAGATGGAGAAATTGGATGTAAGGTTACATTTAATACTTCAAAACCTATAAACAATAATGAATGGAATATCCATGGATCTCATTATGAAGAACCATTAATAATAGAGTGGTCATGCTTAAAGAATGTATACGAAAATCTAGGTCAGGAAGAGTTAGAAATTACACCAGCGGAACAAGCTTTCTTCCACCGTTGGCTAGAATGTCCAGGGAGATATCAGTATTTGCGATTTTTTCAAGATGGCTATGAAGATATTTACTATTATTGTACCATCTCGATCACATGGATTAGGGTTTTAGGTAAAATTATGGGATTGAAATTAACTGCTACATGCAATGCTCCATATGGATATTCTGAAGTACAGTTTATCAACAAAGAGAATATCGGTACGGGTGATACGTTTACATTATATAGTGACTCTGATGATATTGGCGCACAAGTGTTTGATTCTATTGAGATACAGGCATTAGGCGATGGAGCTGTTAATATCACTAATGATCTTGACATTGAATATTCTATGCATAATATAGCTATGAATATTAACAATTGTAAAACAAATGAGGTTATATTAATAAACGGCAAAACAAAGCAGATTACAACGGATAGAACAGATCATGATGATTTGGCTGATGATTACAACTACTACCCTATTCGACTGGTTAATTATGACAATCTTGTATCCCCGACTCTAGATGGTTATTCCGGCACAATTTCCCAAAACAGAACAAATACATATACAAATCATGGTGTGCCTTGCAATATAAATCTTTCATATAGATCAATTAGATGGGCGGTGATATAAAATGAATCAACATACTTATGATGCAATTAAGTTCAAATTTAGGAGAAATAGAGATGACTCACTTGAGACTCCCAAAATCTTTCTAGTAACACGATCATTAAAAAAGATTGGTGAAATTTATCCGATCAATAATTTGAATCTGCCGCTCGTATTTAATGAGGCAAATACAGCTACGTTTACCATTTATAAAGAAAATAACTCTATAAAAATGCCATTGTTTGACAGAATAAAGAATTTGTCTGTGATTTTGATCGAGGGTGTTGGCTATTTCCAAATATCACTTCCTACAAAAGAAACCGATTGTGTCCAAAAAGATATAACAGCAACGGCGTTGCAGGAATCGGAGTTAAGTCAGACGAATATTACTATTGAAGTAAATACTGATGACGATTTAGAAGTGCAAAAATATATGCCAACTACGTTTTATAATCCATCGGTGCCGGCACAGAGTTTATTGAACAGAGTTATTGCTGATGCTGCACCACATTATAAAATTGGACACGTTGATGATAGTTTGTGGGACATACAGCAAGAGTTCTCGGCTTCGGATGAGGATGTATGGAGCTTCTTTACTAAGATTGCAGATGAAATTGGATGTATATTTATTTGTGATCCATTTTCTCGTACAATTAATGTATTTGACATGCAGTATCATTGCGTCAACACTGAATATCATGACAAAAAAGATGATGATGGTAACTTTATCAACGAACATAATAAGAGACATATTATTGATGGTGTATGTACGATTTGTGGTGCGAAAGCAGAGGAAGGATATGGTCTCAACTCCTCTACTTTTGTAGATACAACAAATCTTGCATCTGAAATTCAGGACTCCATTGAGACGGATAAAATTAAGAATTGTTTTAAGATTACCGGTGGTGACGATATTGTTAATAATATGATTCGGCAGCGCATTATTGGAAATACAAATAGAATCTGGTGCATGAGCAAAGATCAAATTGAAGAAATGAGTGAGCCGCTGCAAAAGAAATGGAAAGAATATCAAGCACTTCTTGCAGAATATCAGGACGATTTTGCTATGCTGTGGAATCGCTGGAATAAATACACTGATGAGATCATGTACTGGCAGTCAGGTCGCTCTCCTATCATAGAGGGAATCCCCGGTACGGAAGATGCGGCTGGGTATTGTAAAAAGATATATAATGATTTAATATCTCAGATTACATATGGATGTGTACGCAGCAAGAATACTACATTACAAAAGTTATCTAAAGATATCTTGGATTATGCTACTCTCCTGTGCCCAACTGGTTATGCTGTAAAATGGCAACAAGACGCAAATGCTAATGATAAAGTGCGCATTATAGAACAAGAGAATAATGCTCCGATTACAAAATGGGGTGGATATTTGTATGTATATTTGAAAAACTATCCCGATCCCGAAGATGAATCAAAAGATAAATATTTCTATAAGCCAGAAACAGAATGGATTCTGTCAGTTCGATGCGGTGATGATAGTTTCAAATATATGACAGTAGATGGGCAAAAGGTTTTTAGCAATGAGTATTATGAATATTTGAAGCGTATGATGGATATTCAGTTGGCTAATCTTGATATCACATTTGACCCAAAATACTATGATGATCCTAACGAAGAAGCAAAGCATTTAGATGATGCTGATTATTACAAAAATTATTATGCCGGCTACTGTCCGCATTGCCATTCGCATACGGTAGTTCAAGGCAGGTGCACTGTATGTGACAGCACCGATGTACAAGAGGGATATTCTATCAATCGCCTATCTGGTATCAGAGACGGATATAGACAAGTAACTGTGTTACTAGGCGAATTAGACAGCACGGTTAATGACAGTAACTTGTTCTATCAGCTCGTTGTTGACAATGAACCGGATAAGATATCTCCTAAAATGATGTTTGAAACACTTACGGCTAAATATTCTGTGATGGCTGATTATATAGATGAATTGATCAAAAATTACACCGATAAAGTTGACGCCCTAAAGGTTGAACAGAATCATGCTCAATTGGGGATTACAACAATAAATGGTATATGTAATTTTAAGAATAATCTTGGCGATGATTTATATAATGAGTTTTTATCATTTAAACGTGAACAAGTCTATAGTAACGATAATTTTACATCAGAGACTATAGATGATGCTACAATGATGAAAAACGTAGAAGAATTGATTCGTGATGCTAAAGAAGAAATTGCAAAGTCATGTCAATTTGAACATACAATTACCATGTCGTTGAGCAACTTGATGTCATTGATTCAATACACTGATGTGTATGATGCGTTTGCTCTTGGAAATTATTTTCGGATTCGTATAGATGGCAAAGATATTAAACTTCGTATTATATCAATGAGTATTGATTTTGAGAATATTGAGTCATGTGAGATTACTTTTGCTGATGCGTCTATAGTTACGAATGAAGCAAGTAAAATTGGCAGCACTATTAAACAAGCCGCAAGTTTGGCTACGTCATACGAAACAGCAAAAAAGCAGATTGATAAGAACACTTCTATTTCTACAGCATTTAATAAAATGTTGGATGAAGGATTATCAATGACACAAACTCATATCATGAGTACGAATAATGCCGAAGTTTTATTTGACAATTGTGGATTACTCGGCAGACAGTTTAATACCGATACAAACAATTACGAACCATCTCAGACAAGGTTAAATGGGCGTGGACTGTTATTTACGAACGATAATTGGAAAACTCCAAATATAGCAATTGGAGAAATTGTTTGGAATGGCAAACAGATTACAGGTATTATTGCCAAAAATCTGATAGGTGAAATGATTATTGGAAATAATTTAGAAATCTCCAATCAGTCCGGCAGTTATACAATCACCAATGATGGATTTAAGATGACTCAAGGAGCGAAATATATAGAGATGAATCCATCTAAACCATACTTTAAATTGAATAATGGGTCGGAAACTCTATTTGATTTTAACGGCGATGGCAATGGTAATTTGACTTTTGGATCTAGTGTAAAGCTGAACTGGGCAAATATAGAAGATCAGCCAGATATACTCGATCCTAATACAGTTACGGAAATTACACGTAACACAATTACAACAGAAACATTAGTGGCTAATAATCTTACGGCTGGCAGCGTTATCACTCAGACAGATGAGTATAGAACTGCTATACAAGCAGGCGTTATGACGATTGACTATTTGAAAACAGATTATAAACAGCCTAATTATGGTGAAATTGTAGATATCGAATCTATTATCGATGAAGATATGTTCGGTTTATATATGAATGCATCATATAACGAAACGAGCAGTAATACCGGTACATTGAATTATAGATACCATTCCGCCTTTTCTCCTAGTACAGTTTTATTATATAAGAATCAACAAACAATTTCAGGAAGACAGTCTTTACAGTCAACGTATATGACTCCGGACGGTTTATTTATCAACAACAAAAAGACCACATCTTCTTTTGTGTGGGGCACAGAAATTACGTCCGATCATATTAAGACAATTGGAAACGTCATTGGTTATAGTCCATCCTATGTGTCTCAAGTAGAATTATCTACTGGATTTCAGATTGATAATTCATATATCAACAACGTCAAAAAAGTGCTTGATACATGTATGATTTCAATGAAAATAAATGGTAGTGTTACACCTAATGTGTGGACTACTATTGCAAAATTACCAGCTGATTGTATCCCTGAGAGTGGTACACCTTTATTTTCTATAGTTACAGACGTAACAGGACAATATAATTGTGATCTACGTATAATTGGATTTAATACATCTGTAAGTTCCGATGAAGGGGCAATACAGATATTGCAGCATGGATCTGTGGCTGCAACGAAAATTCATATTAATATATCATATCCATTACTTGGAATTTAGAAAGGAAGTGAGAATAAGTGATTACACATGAGATAGACTTAAACGTAAGTCAACCGAACAATAAGCAATTTATCCATATTAATCAGGGTGAATATGATTCGGTTAAAATCGTTGCTCATATTTGGGCAAAAAATAAACCATATACTATCGATGCGGATAAAATTCGTATTGAGGGTAAACTTTCTAGCGGTGCACTTCTTTTTGACGGAGATTCGGCTATTAAGATTATTAAAGAGAATGACACAACCGTATCATTTATTTTAACAAAGCCGATTGCGGCAAGTGTCGGTTCTTTTAATTTTTCACTTCTTTTCTATAAAGGTAGTGATGTATTAAAGAAGACTTTCCCATTTACAATTCGTGTAAGTGGAAACCCGGCAAATAATGTTAAATCCGATGCCGTACTAGATGGCGTGATCAAAAAATTAGAACAGCAGGAACAGGAATATAACCAGCTTGCTACTGTTGCTAAAACTGGGGATTATAATGATTTAATTAATAAACCTAGTGGACTCACCATTACAACCAATTTGTTTAAGCCTATACCTTTTATCAATATTCATGGAAAGAAATGTGTTATATTAGTAAATTCTGATAATACTATGACCGTGAAGAACGATAGTACGGATTCACAAACATTCAAAATTGGTACAGCTCATGTAACAAAAGGCACTGTATATAAATTCATATGCTACTCTTCTGATTATGAAAATTTGAAAAACACTAGTGTTCAGATTAACGGAACTGATTATAGTGGATTAGATCATTATGAATATACGGCAGATGTTAGTGGCGATATTGACATATCTATATGTACGAATGCTAATAACATGGGAACTTACACCATTTACCCGATGTTGACTCCAAATTTAGCAGCAACTACCGATGATTATGTACCGCATACGGGAATATATGATGAAATAAATTGGGACGTATCTGAGTTAAATCGTGGTATCTTACGTTATCCAACGCTAAAATTATATGACAATGATAAATACGGTGGTATCACATATAACGGAACTGATAATACACTTTCTGTTTCATATGTTAATAATCAATATCCTAAATTCATCTGTGATGATTTAACAGCCAACGAAACGAAAGTCTCCAATTTGACAGTCGGGGATTGGCTTACAATAGGTAAAGCAGATATTGTGCTTAAAAGATACGACATGAATGATGAAGGAGAGACGTATATTACTGATACTATTTCGTTGTATGATTTTTACACAAACACATCTAAAAAATTTGATGAGATAGATCATTCTATAGAAAATTTATATGGAACAACTGAATTGTATTTACGTAAAGCTGGGGATTCGATGACGGGTGCGTTGCGGATTTATGTCGATAAGATTAAAGGTAGTGCGGCTACCGGAGCTGATCCTATTGTGTTTGCAATTACGCCTGAGCAAAATACTTCGTTATTTGCAGTCACAACAAAGACAATGACACGTAATGGTAATACGGTATTTTCAAATTATCAGAGTTCATCAAATACAACACATATCAACACATCCAACATTAAATTTTGGAACACTGAATTTATCAGATCAGAATCAACTGAATCATTGAATCTGACGCTCCCAAAAACATCTGGTACTATTGCTTTAATCAGTGATATACCGAAAGCCGGGAATGGCGCAATAACTATTGATCAGTTTGGACAACAGAGTAATTCATTTACATTAAATCAATCAGATGATTTCACCATATCTTTAATACATGATAATACGAAACTAGATGTTGCCGGCGGTGAGATGTCGGGTGATTTATATGTTGCCGGTACATTAGGACTCGGTAATGCATCTAAATACACATATATTGATTATAATGATAATGAAGTATCTTTTAACAAAGTCAACAATAGTTCTAGTAAAGTATTGGGAGTCTGTGGTGACTATTTTAAGACGGCAAATGTATCTGTTGGCGACGATGTGATGTTAAAAGAATATGGTGAGATGAATGACGAGGGTGAACGACCTATAAAACGCACTATTAGTCTCAGCGATTTATGTAATCGTATAGAAAAAATTGAAGCTGCGCTAGAAAATCTTGGTTATATGGATTCAAACATTGTAAGTCAAGCTATTAGTATGGCGTTGGATGAAAATAATTAGAAAGGAGGCACAAAATGGCTGAAAAGAAGCATGTTATTGAATATACTGACATAATTAAAGCATTTGAAAAGGTTAAGGAAAAGTTAAAAAATAAATCTGATAAAGGACATCAACATGGAAATGCAGATATTACAGACATTGATGCTTCTAAAATTAAATCCGGCACTATTGATATAGATCGTCTCCCTAAAGGGGCGATTGAACGTATGGTGTATGTGAAAGACGATGCAGCACGATTTGCTCTTACTACCAATACTACACAGAATGGTGATACGGTAAAAGTTAGAAGTACAAAGAAGATGTTTTATGTTATTGACGACACAAAACTGTCAAGCGAAGCTGGCTATGAACCATATACAGCAGAGTCTGCTTCGGCTGTACCTTGGAGTGGTGTCACTGGCAAACCGACAACATTTACACCGGAAGCCCACACTCATGCCATATCTGATGTGGCAGATTTACAAGAGACTCTTACCGGACTGAGACAAGATGTAAATGCCAAACCGAGCAAGGATACTAATACTACGTACTCTCTCACTCAAGATTCTACTGATGGGCATAAATTGACATTTAAGGGATCTGATGGCAGTACGAAAACGGTAACTATTCCAGACAATGATCATAATGATAACACATGGCGTGACGTTGTAGACGGCTTGGACAGCACGAGAACTGATGCTAGTTTGAGTGCAAATCAAGGAAGGGTGTTGAATGGCAAGTTTGCTAGTTATCTGCCGTTGAGTGGTGGAACAATTACAGGGAGAATTGATCGAAATGGCGGCGGTTCATGGATAAGCAGCAGGAATAATGTAGCCGTCTTTGGTACAAGCACAAATCCAGGTTCATACAACTGCGTTGTTGGTCAAAAAACACCTAATGGGGCATGGACAATGGGCAATTTAGCAGATCGAGAAGATTTATGCTTTGTTTATAATTCTGACACAAATTACGATGCAGGAAACAATAACGGTACTCAAGTATATCTACGTAATCTTAATGGTGTGATCGCTCTCACTAGGGATATTCCTACATCTCTTCCTGCCAGTGATGTATACGCATGGGCAAAGGCTTCCAGTAAACCAAGCTACTCTTGGAGTGAAATTAGTGGTAGACCTACTGCTCTTAGTTCATTTACCAATGATAGTGGATATATCACGGGGAGCGATTCGAGATTAACCAATGCTCGTCCGGCATCAGATGTTTATTCATGGGCTAAAGCAAGTTCAAAACCTAGCTATACTTGGACTGAAATTAGTAACAAACCTGATATGCCTAGTATTTCTAAAGATACACCTACTAGAACTAATTGGACGATCAGCTCAGAATATAACTGTGTTGTATACAGAATTGGTGATTTTTGTCTAGCTGTTGTTGCTGTTACAGGAACTATATATCCTAGGCAATGGTTACCTGCCGCCAAGCTATCAAAGGATTTTACACCACACACACAATCAAGCATAGTAATATGTAGTGTGAGCGGAAGCGATCATATGGAATGTATGGTAACAAAAGATGGATATATTAAGATGTGGTGGAGTGGAAGTTCTCCTGCTACATCCGCAAATATTTGTGTGCCTTATTATATGGGATAAGGAAGAAAGGAGCAGTCTATGGATATAAATCCACAAATTTGTATTGATGCAGATGGATATTATAATACAGATTGGGACAATTCAGAATGGGTAGATTTTCTGGGTGAAATACCATGTGTTGATCCAATTGAATTACTTGGCGCATATAAATACAACAGAGAAACTAAAGATTTGGAATTAGACGAAGTAAAAATGTCTAAACTTCGTAAAGAATATGGCATTGCAGACCCTAACATGCCAAGCATTGAAGACAGGTTAGCAGCGGTTGAGGGCTTAATGCTTGATATGCTAAATGAGGAGTGAGTGAATGAGTAATCTAATTACAGAGGCGACACGTAAAGTCGCCTCTTTTATTGATAAGAAAATATATACAAAAAGCGATAGTGGTTGTGGTTATGGGGCTGACGATCTTAATGTTGGCAATATTACTTCTACTGGATTAAATGTAGATGCTGTCAACAGAAAGAACGATATTACCATCACAGATTATAATCTCAATGATGAAGGAGAAGTTGTATCCACAGAAGTAATCAGTTTACGACAACTTAAAGCAGAATTGGATGCTTTGAGAAAGGAATTGAACAAAAATGAGTAATATTACAAAATTTTATTTGATTCAGATCGAACTTGGGCGTATCACTATTTATCAAGTTCCTAAGAAATATAGAACAGATGTAGAAAAAGCTATGGAAGAGTCATCGAAATGATGGCTCTTTTTTAATACAAGAAAGGAGAAAGATTATGAAGATTCATACCAAAATTGCAAAGAAAATTAGTTATGGTGGGAAAAGACCGTACAAGGATATTAAATATATCGTAATTCACTTTACGTCTAATAAGGGAGATACGGCAAAGAATAATGCCGTATTTTACGCTAAAGGGAATACACGTGAAGCCGGAGCACACTTTTTCGTTGATAGCATTGGTGAAATTTGGAAGTCGGTCAACTTAAACCGTATCGCATGGTCTGTTGGCGGTGCCAAATATGGTGACGAATGTAGAGCCGGCGGCGGTAAATACTATGGTCATTGCACCAACTACAATTCTGTATCTATCGAGTTATGCAACCTAACCGGTGCAGCCACGTGGGAACAGATGAAGGCTACACGTGAATTAGTGTTGTATATTCGGAAGAAATGCCCAAATGCTAAGACAATTATTCGTCATTGGGATGTAAATGGCAAACCATGTCCTGCTCCATTTAAGGGGAAATCAAATGAGAAGTGGAGACGTTTTCGTGCGTTTATCACCACAGGATATTGCTTTAAGGCTAAGGTAATTAAGAAAGCGGCAGTACGTAGTTCTGCTAAGGTAACAGCAACGAACCGTATTGGCACAGCAAAGGTTGGTCATGTAGTAGAGGTCGGTCGTATCGTAGGTAAATGGGCACGCTTGAAAAATAAGACAGCGAGTGGCAAATATAAATATATCGCACTGTCAAAGCTGAAGGAAATCAAATAAATTAAATTGCTTTAAATATAATTTAAGGGTAGAGGCTATAATGCTTCTACCCTATTTTTTACGATTTATAGTCATATATGAAATCCAAATATGTTTTGAGTCTCATATATAATTATAAATATTTGAACTTAGCCTTTCCCCATTTACAATGTTTTGATTTGCACCAATTTGGTAATTTTTTTGCACCAATCTGCACCAATTACCCCGTACAACATAGGACAATATAGTAAAATATCGTAAATATAACGAAAAAGGAAAGTACCGAAACCCTGTAATTTCAATACTTTCCTTGGTTTTTTACTCCATTGCGCCTTACTTAGCGTAATCGGTTACTCTGGAGTGATAACCTATGTCAAAGTATTGATTTTACTACGTTTTGATGTCGTATATATTTACAAATTAAAAAGTTGCACCAATTCTGCACCACACATCTAAAGCACAATGGAATCCATTTTTTGAATTTCAGTCAATAATTGATCATGCGTCACGTGAACATATAAGTCCATCGTGGTGTTGATATTACTATGCCCAAGTATCTTCTGCAATGTCTTTGGTTGAATTCCTTGCTCTATGCATCTAGTGGCAAAAGTATGGCGAAGTGCGTGCATATAACAATGGGGGAATTCTGCTTCATGATTATATTTTCGGTCAAAATTGATATTTTTAACAATTCTCACCATCATCATTCGCAGCGTAGACGCACCAACCGGATTGCCGTTACGAGTAGTAAAAACCAATGTATCCCATTCTGTGCTCCAATTTGTGCTTTTTGCTCGCAATTTTTGTTGCAAAGCTCGTTGATTCTCAAGTATTTTAACAGCCTCCATTGTTAGTGGTATTGTCCGTATACTGTTTTTAGTTTTCGGAGAGCCAAAATAGAATCCTCCTTTAGCCGAATCCTGTAACAATGTACGTTTGACCATCATTGTCCTTTGCTCAAAGTCAATATCGCCCCATTGAAGACCGCCGACTTCACCGACTCTCAACCCTGTTTCTAGAACCAAGCAATATGCATTATAATATAATGTATTCTCAGCATACTGTTTAAATGTTTTTTGTTCTTCTCTCGACAGGACTCTTCTTTCGGCTTTAGCAACCGGTTTCATTTTCAAATTATCTGCCGGGTTTTTAAGAATGTATTCATTCTCAACGGCATATTTGAACATATCATGCATTGTAACCTTAACAAGATTGATTGTCCCATGTGAATATTTACCACAATCAAACATTTGATTTAATAATCGCTGGCAGTGTATTGGCTTGACATCAGCTAATTTCATCTTACCAATTGCGTCTTTGATATTAAACTGATATCTGCTTCGATATTGGTCGGCGGTATTATCTCTTACGATGTCTATTTTATAATTCGACATCCAAAAATTATACCATTGATCTACCGTTAAATCATTAGTAGTTAATATGTGTTTGGTGTACTTCTGAGACATCAACCATTCTTTCGCATCTGCAAGTTTAATAAAGTTTTTTTCAATACGCTTACCGTTATTTGTTGTTAAACGTGCCTGATACCGACCATCCTTTCGTTGGCTTAATCCAGTGCCCAGTTGTTTTCCTTTTAAGTCTTTACCCATAATACACTCCTTTCCATGAGAAAAGACTAAGTTCATAGTAATTATATCACACGACTTAGCCTTTTACAATTATATGTAACTTTTGGTCTTGAAGAATTCCTCCAATTGTTTCCTCTTAAATAATATTGTTTTCCCGTTATGTAATGTATAATCATTTTTATTATCTTTAGCAAGTTCGTACAGTTTATCCCGACCGATGTTAAAATATACACTGGCTTCTGAAATTGTTAAATTGAATTTTTCACTGATAGGTACTGTTTGGTATTTGTTTTCACTCATTTTCATTATTCGGATCACTCCTTTGTTTTACTCTTCAAGATATGATAAAATAACACCAAGCAAACTGTGATTGTATTACCACATTACTTTCCACGCACGACAGAATGCTCGGTATTATTTACCATGTGGTAGTGCCTATTGTAGTATTAGTATTTTGGCACAATTCGAAAAGTGAATATTCTGCCCTTTCTGGGCGCATAAATTCCCTTTATTTATAAAGTTCTACAAGAAGGGAGGCGAGAAATGCTAGAATTTCTAGCAATATTTATCGGAAATGGAAAGTATAATTTACGTTCCGTATTGGGTAAAGTCATTGTCACCAAAATGATTTGTAAACACCCTGAGTTATCCGATGAAAAAGTTAAAAACATCACTAATATGATGTTGTAATTTACTTCTCTATATTATATGTCATATTCATTTTTCCTTTTACTCCTTTGCCGCACTCTGAAATATGGGTGTGGCGTTTATCTATTACAAATTCTACTGAACTCCAGTGCTTCCAATACCGCCTCGACTATGCTCATCTAGGTGTTCAACTTCCTCAAACTCGATTGCCGGCTGTACTTTCTGAATCTCGAACTGGCAAATACGATCATTCTTATGAATCACTGTGTCTCGTAATGCAATCGCAGGGAAACGCCACTGATCTTCATCACCACTATATGAGTTGTCAATCTGCCCTACGCTATTAGCAAGAATAATTCCGAAATTCTTATATGTACTACTACGTGGGTAAACATTAGCCTTATATCCATCTGGAAGTTTCATACCTACACCAAGTGGGATTAGTTTGAATTCTCCTGCTTTCATATGTACCGTTTCTGCCGCTCTAAGATCAATAAGATCGCCATGTGAAATCTTTTTAATCTTATCAATCTCATTATCAAAATATTTAATTTTAATTGTTAAAGCATTTTTCGCAATATCTGTAACATCGTTATTTTCAATTTTAACCATTTTTATTCCTTTCTATGAACCATTGAGTTTTATCATTTTTTAATTTCCAACATACCATTCACACGTTCACAATATGTATCACAATGAATAGTCAACATCATTCCATTATTTAATCGAATTGAATTTGGCGTTTTCCTCTCGCTCTTCATATAAATACCATAATCATCCATTTCATCTATATATTCACTATCTGCAATTTTAAAAATATCACCTATTTTTAACTCATTAAATTTCATGATATTATTATTTCTATTTTCAATAATCTCTAACATATTATTTATCCTCCTTTTCTTCCACCGTGTATACATTTCCTTGTTTTTGTATGATACGATATTTTATTGTGAATTCATTATAACTTGCATCATCGTGTATTTTTATTATGTATTGCTCCTTATGTATGTGAGTTAATGAGATAGTATATATCGTAGTTATAATGGCAAGTATAATTGCAACAATTATTCCAATAATAGAATGTGCTTTTCGGATACAAATATAAGTCAAGAACAGAAAAAGTAAACATATAGCGAACAATGGTACTTGCATTTTTATTCCTCTTGATGCAGGAATTGTTTCAATTATTTCTATACCTTTCATATGCTCTCCCTTACATATTTCACATATTCATCCCACCAACCTTTATAATGGCAGAATTCCTTCGGTTTCATACCTAATTTTTTCTTTTCAGCATACAATGCAGTAATTTGTTTTTTAGTCTTTGCTTTTTTCTTCATAAATTCTTGTGATATATGTACTAACTTTATCAATTCATTTTTTGGTATTTTTTTGATTATGTTAGAATATATATCTAAATCTTCACTAGGTATTTTGTAATCACTTTTTGGCAAGTTTTTGGTTGAAAAAGGTGAACGATTACACGCAATTGTAGATGGATTTAGAATAGATTCTAGCTTATCCATATCTGTATATTTGAACTTAAACAAGACTTCCGAATCTGTTTCTTCTACGGCAAAAATGATATTATCATCTTGTGTTAAATCAGTTTCGTACAACTTGATATCAATCGGCGTGTAAGACGTTCTGGTACTATGTATTGTCTGTCCATTTCTGATTATATCTAACTCATTCTGTGTGACTGACACATTGTCTGGATTGATATATGTCGCATAGATTTCTCTGACAATGTTACGTCCTCTAGGAAGTGACGGACAATAGAATTGTAACGTACCACGATTGCCATAATAGAAGATCTTGCACTTATTGGCACATTTAATATATACATCTATATCTTCATATGTGCCGTTTAATTTGCGGTTAAAATCATTCGCCTTTTCATCGTATGGTACTTTCAGTGTGTATTTTCCTTTGTATTTTGTAATAAGTAGATTACTAATATATATCACCATCCTCGAAACATGAGTTTGCTGCACAAAGAGCAGATACAATAAAACCAATCAGTGCTCCTACTACTAAACCAATAATAAATCCAATCATATTGTTTTCTCCTTTCTTTGTATTTGTATTAGTCACAATATAGAACTAATTTGTTTTGGGCGAGAGATTGTTTTATATCAATTACTCTCTGATTTGAGCTGCCACGCCATTTTAATGTAATGTCACGTTGCTCATCTATATATTCTCCGTCAACAAGTACATCTACATATATAATTGTTCTAAGTTGCTCTCTTGAAAAATGCTCAAAATCATATCCACTATATAACCAAATCTGTTTATCTGGAAATTTATTTTTTATTTCTTTAAGCAGATGTCTGATGGTTAAATAATTTTTACCGGCAAGAGGCTCTCCTCCTAATATAGAAACTCTTTTAATATATGGTCTATTAATTAGTCTCATAAATTTGTCTTTTGTTTCTTCTGTCCATTCTTTTCCACCACTAAAATCCCACGTATTAGAATTAAAACAGTTTTTACAGTGTGGTTTTTTGTCACATCCTTGAACGAAGAGGGAGACTCCTATGTTCTCACCATTACTCACATCAAGACTGCGAATGCTTGTATATCTCATTAAATATCCTCCGCAATATCTGTTAAATGAATATATCTTTCATTAATCTCTTCAGTACGTCCCTGATTCCAAAAATTCGTTCCGATATATCCACATGTTCTTCTTGCAACATTCATCTTGGTTTTATCTCTATTTTTACAGTTAGGACACTCCCAAATTAATTTATTATTTTCATCAATAATTTTAATTTCTCCATCATATCCACATACTTGGCAATAATCAGACTTTGTATTTAATTCTGCATACATGATATTGTCATAAATGTATTTAATAATTTCAAGAATAGCTGGAATATTTTGTGTCATATCTGATGTTTCGACATAAGAAATCGAACCACCAAGAGACAATGACTGAAACTCAGATTCAATGTAAAGTTTATCAAAGGCATTGATAGGTTCTTTTACAAAGATATGATAAGAATTTGTAATATAATCTCTATCGGTAATACCTTCAATAGTACCAAATCTTTTCTTTAAACACTTGGCAAATTTATACGTTGTGCTTTCGATTGGACTTCCATACGTACTATACCCAATATCTTCTACGTCTTTCCACTGCTCACATTTTTTATTAAGAAATTCCATCACTTTAATTCCAAAGTCATGCCCTATAGAATGATCTGTATGTGAATTTCCTGTCATATATTTAACACATTCATAAAGTCCTGCGTATCCAAGAGAAATACTTGAATATCCACCATGAAGTAATGTATCAATTTTTTCGCCCTTTTCGAGTCTTGCAAATGCTCCATCTTGCCATAAGATAGGAGCAACATCTGATAAAATCCCTTCAAGTCTTTCATGTCTACATTTTAATGCTTCGTGACAAAGTTCTGTTCTTTGTTCCATTAATTCCCAAAACTTATGAAAATCACCTTCTGATGATAAAGCCACATCTACAAGATTAATAGTTACTACGCCCTGATTGAAGCGTCCATAAAATTTATAATTACCATTTTCATCCTTATAAGGTGAAAGAAAGCTTCTACACGTTTTAATTACATATCACTATGTACACTGACTATATGTTCTCTCCGAGTCCGTTACTCTCATCAACGAGCCGACTGCTCTGAATTGGTGCTTATCTCCAATCCTCTTGTGGTACACTCATCCCACCTTAGTCGATACACACTTCCTATTTCTAGGCTTGGCACGGTACTCATCTTAGGTCGCTGAATCTCTTCTCTCTAAGACCTATCCGTTAGCAGCAATAAAGCCACACCCTCTAAGCAACGAGGTTCAATCGGTTTATCCTGGGCTGTAGTTTACGCTCACCCATACACGGGAAACAGTTACCCTCTTTATATTTCTTCATAATCTTCTCTGAAATATAATCAGGGTTCATTCTCTTTGCAGTACACTTGGCTGCAAGTTTTGTTAAATACCAATAAGGGGAATTTTCATGAATATTATCTTCTTCTAAGACATAAAGAAGCTTCGGAAAAGCCTGTGTGACATATACGCCAACTTCATTTTTAAGACCAAGTAATCTCTGATTAAGAAACTCTTCAATAATCATTGCAAGTTCTTTCTTATACTCTGTAGTCTCTCCAAGATACATGAATACACTCAAAAAAGGAGACTGCCCATTTGAGTTAGACATAGAATTACACTGATAGTTAAAAGTCTGAACACCATCTGCTACTTCTTTTTTGGTATCAGCTTCTGCATATCTCTTACAATCTTCATCAGAAAATCCCCATGACTTATATTTCTCATAATATTTGTTATAACTATCTCTTACAAATGGTGCTAAATGTGTAAGAGTAATTGTAGCTCCTCCATACTGAAGTGATGTAACACCAAGAATAATCTGAGTGGCGATTGTACAACCAGTAATAAATCTATGTGGTTTTTCAATCATTACCTTATTAATACAAGTACCATTCTGTAACATATCTTCAAGATTAATAAGTGAGCAGTTGCTCATTGCATTCATACCAAAATAGTCAATATCATGGAAATGAATAATACCTTCATCGTGTGCTTGTACAATTTCTGGTGGAAGTAAAAATCTACGAGAAATATCCTTGCTTACAATTCCTGCCATATAATCACGCTGAGTATTTAATACCTTTGAGTTCTTATTGGAATTTTCAGTATTCCAATACTCGCTTTCACCATCTAATAGTTCATCAATCTCGGAATCTGTTGTATTCTCATTTTCTCTCTGAAACTCACGAATACTTCTATATCCCTCATATGCTTTTGCAGTAAGTCTCTGCTTCTTAGTAATCAATTTATCATAAACCATTGATTCAATATCAGAGATGCTTACTTCGTCTTTATCCTTACACTCTTCTTCAATCTCATTTGCAATGTCATCCGCAATCTTTGGCTTTACAATGCCTAAACCATTCTTCATTGCTTTAAGAATTGCGGTTGAAATTTTTGATTTGTCAAAATTAACTTCTGAACAATCTCTTTTAATTACTTTTGTCAATATGTATATTCTCCTTTCCCGTTTTATAATCTTCATAAGATTTCATGTTCAACAACTTTATCCAATCTTCTTTTGTGAGAAATTTACTTCTATTATCATTGCAGATTTTCATAAAAAAATCCGATAATGATTCAAGTGAATAACCTTTTATCTTTTGATAAATTGTCATGTCGTTCCATATTATTTGAAGTTTTTCATGTGTTATTTCTTTATCATTATCCATAAGAAATCAACCTTTCTTTTTATTTTTAATAAAATCTGTAAAGCCATTATCCTCGTGACAAGTATATTCAAAATTATAATAACTCTGTCTCACTGGATTTGGTTTTGCGGTGGCACGAAAACAATCTCCTTTCATTGGACAATGTAAACTGCTACATAATGTCATATCTGGCATAATTACTTCCAATCTATTCTTCACAAACTAAAACAGTATGCATAACTGAATCATCTAAATTTGCATGGGTTCGTTTCTGCTTAACAGTTTTAATATAATATTCTCTGTCTCCGACTTGAACTGTTACAAAATTGTCTTTATCATACAACGCATCAGCCAAGCTTCGACAACTCATATATCCTGTATATATCTCAATCACTTCCTTTCCTAATATCTAACCATATAAAAATCCTTCACATACTGTACAACGTCATCCGCATGAAACATTAGATTCGTTGCAAAACATTCCTTGATCCAAGGGTGAGTCTTGTCAAAAATAGCATTATTTCTTTTGTGTTCTAATATTTCTGGCACGTTTGCATATGCAATAACAGGGATATTTAATCTATTTGCTTCGTAAACTTCGATTGCTGTTCCGATACTTTCATTGATACCATTGATGTTTGCAATCACAATATCGCTTTGATGTACCATGTTAAGATCAAACTGCATAATTTCCTTATCTGTATGACCTTCCATGTTATCAAAGTCAAAATAATCAGCAGGATTGATGACTTGAATAATTGAATTGCAACACTCTGCTGCAATTTCAAGTTTCTTCCTTAAAACTTCTCGCCATGTGTTATATTCAATTTTTGTAAGACCACCCATACGTCCAGCTAAATAAATAGTTAGTTTATTACTCATCCGCTTTCTCCTTCAAAATCTTTTTATACCAATAATCAACATTATGGATAACATCCTCAATATCATCAGATAGATTATTGTATACGATTCTATCTGCAAGCATTTCAGCACCATTAAAATCTTTAATGTCGGCTTCTATACGTCATTAAAGATTTTAATGG
>ERZ827496.912-NODE-912-length-37952-cov-36.980025_pt1 | contig 37952 bp, 32 predicted proteins | sample MGYA00519769_ERZ827496 | MGnify/ENA primary metagenome ERZ827496 (study PRJEB31778, sample SAMEA3449327) | human gut metagenome | biome: human gut; feature: human-associated habitat; material: faeces | place: United Kingdom | collected 2010/2012 ...
CGTTGTTGATTGTATCTTATTTTTACTTCTTCTCGGAAATAATGTTTTGAATACGCTAAACGCCTAAGTTGATTTCTCGTCCCGGCCCGGCCGATGATTCATTTTCGCCTTTATGCTGTACCTGTCGTTCAGGAACCGACGGGACTAATTATGTCCCATCTTGTTCTCTTGTACTACTTGTCAAAAAACTGCAACATTTCAATGATCTCGCTTTCCGTCTCGGAGTGTTACCCCTGAAAAGCGAGTGCAAAGTTATAGCTTTTTTCAATACCAGCAAAATATTTCGGAAGAAAAATTTCACACTTTTTTATAACTCACTGAAAATCTGAAAGAAAAATTTTCACTTTTTTTTTGACCATTTTTTGAGCCATACGCCAAATCGGGCTTTTTCAGCGAAACACCTGAAACACCTGAAACACCCGAAACACCAGTTCAGAAATCAGAAATTAGAGGTTAGAAATTAGATTTTAGAGGGTGGAAATTAGATTTTGAGGTTAGAAATTAGATTTTAGAGAGCGTGGGAATTAGATTTTGGAGGGTGGAAATTAGATTTTAGAGGGTGGAAATTAGATTTTGAGGTTAGAAATTAGATTTTAGAGGGCGTGGAAATTAGATTTTGGAGGGTGGATATTGCGTTTTGGGCTTTATGGAAGCGAAGATAGGATAAGGAAGAGTGTTTATGCAAGGGCAATATGGCAATAATTTGGGGAAATGTGTGGTTTGACATTAGTTTGCTTTACACATTATATAATAGAGCGATTTTTTAAGGGGATACAACGGTATGAGGAATTTATTTGAAATAGGAATCTATTTTGAGGCGATGCGCCACGGCGTTAAGCAAGGCTATTTCTGTATCTGCCACTTTTTCGTCGGCATCAATTACCTCAACGAGTTTTTTCGCGAGGAAGATTTTTCCTTCGGCAGAAGCATTCTCCATCACATCAATCGCCAAAGGCAACGGAATTTCGCGCGCCAACAAGAAAGTTTCGTTGTCAACGCCAAGGCTGCTTAAAATTTTCTTGACAGCCACACATTCGCGTGCGTCGATCAGTCCGTCGGCATTTGCCATTTCGATAAGAATGCTTGTAAAAGCTATTTTTTGATTCTGTGTGAGCATTTTCAATGATGTTTGTTTATGACCACACAAAAATACAGATTTCAGCCGAATAACAGAAAAAGATTTGCTGAAAATTTAACGATGTCGTAATTTTGCATAAAATTAATAAAATGAAAAGAAAGAAACAACTATTAACAGCCATGTTGATTGCCTTGGCGGCAATTGGCAGCATGGCACAAAATGCAAAGAAACATGAGTTCAGAGGCGCATGGCTCCACATCATCGGTCAGAGCCAATACGCAAAAATGACTCCTGAAGAGACCCGAAAGTACCTCATTTGGCAACTCAACGAACTTAAAGCCGACGGCGTGAACGCCATTATCTGGCAAATCCGCCCACAAGCCGACGCTGCCTACCCCAGCCAACTCGAACCTTGGAGCAAATGGATTAGCGGTACTGCCGGCGTGGTGCCAACCCCAGTGTGGGACCCATTGCAATTTATGATCGACGAAACCCACAAGCGCGGCATGGAACTGCACGCTTGGATTAACCCATACCGCGTGACCAGCGGAAAGGACGACAAACCTGCACAGGGACACATTTACTATCAGCACCCTGAGTGGTTTGTGAAATATGCCGACGGCAAGATTTATTTCGACCCTGCTTTGCCCGAAAGTCGCAACTTCATCGACGTGGTGGTGCGCGACATCATCAACCGCTACGATGTGGATGCCATTCACATGGACGACTACTTCTACCCTTACCCAGTGGCTGGCGCAGAATTTCCCGACAGCGCATCGTGGGAGAAATACGGAAAGGCTGAAGGTTGGACCGACAAAGGCGACTGGCGCCGCCACAATGTGGACTTGCTCATCGAACAACTTCACAACACCCTGCAAGAGGTGAAGCCTTGGGTGCAACTTGGTATCAGCCCATTCGGCATCTGGCGCAACAAGAAAACCGACGCTCGCGGTAGCGAAACCCACGGTTTGGAATGCTACGACGCACTTTACGCCGACTGCCCCAAGTGGACCAAGGAAGGTTGGGTAGATTACATGGTGCCTCAACTCTACTGGGAACAGGAACACCCAAGAGCAAGCGGTGAGAAGTTGATGCCCTGGTGGAACGGCGAAGCATACGGCCGCGGCATGTACTACGGTTTTTCGGTGGCCAACGTAATGACACATAAAGACACCCGCGACAGCACCATCGACAACCAACTCGGCGAAAAGATGGAACTGCTCCACAAACTCGACAACGTGAACGGCGTGGTTTGGTGGCCAGGCTACACCTTAACCAACAACTTCAAGGGCGTGGGCGACATGCTCAAACGCAAGTACATGACCACACAAGCGCTTCCACCCGTATATACTTGGCTCGACAACAAAGCTCCAGAGGCAGTGAAGAAACTCAAGGCACAGGCAAGCTGCTGCGAAACCGTGCTGCGCTGGAACGCTCCAAAAGCAACCGACGCAATGCAAAAGGCAGCTCGCTATGTGGTGTATCGCTTCAAAAAGGGCGAGGCAGTAGATACCAACAAGGCAGAAGCCATTGTGGAAATCACCGGCGAAACCTGCTACCACACCCACGGCACACTTAAAGGCAAATATGTGTATGCCGTGACCGCAGTGGATAAGTGCAACAACGAATCTGCACCTGCTACTGTGGAAGTGGAAATCACCAAATAAAGATACACTACGTTCAATCAACGAAGATGATTGGAATTAAAACAACGGCAACAGCCATTATCGACTTTTTAGCACGTCCGCTAACACGAATGTGGGCGTTCACCTTGTCGGTAATGGCTGTTTACATTCCTCTGAAATACGGTTTGGGAGGCGTAATCCTGCAAATGAAATACATGATTCCCGAACTGTTCACCCTCTCGCTGCTCCTGTCGCTGGTGGAGAAAGACAAATGGCGCACGGCTCTGGAATGGGTGTTCATCATTCTGCTCGGCTTGCTGAGCACGGTGGAGGTGTGGCTATCGAACCACTTCAACCTGCCGCTGTCGTACCAAGCCATACAACTGCTGATGGAAACCAACCCACGCGAATCGAGCGAGTTTTTCCACGGATTCGTGCTTCAGTCCTACACACTCCGATACCTCATTGCATTCCTTCTCGGATTGGCTGTGGCGGCAGTGTTGTATCTGATTCGGGCGAAAGGCACATTGCTGCCGCTGTTCCGCAAATTGGCGCAATACCCTCGCTGCAACATGGTGGCGAAAGTGGTGCTGATAGTGGCTGTGGGCACATTCTACTATGTGCGCACCGGCTGGCTCTCGATGCAGCCACGCTACTGGTACTCGATGACAAGTACATCGGTGAGCGAATTTGAGAAGCGATTCACCGAAGGCGAACAAGCCGGCGGCTGCGGAGCGTGCACGCCATTGAGCCGAGTGATGCACGGCATCAGACTCTACGAACTCACCTCCAAGCAATGCGACGAACTGGTAAAGGTGTCGGCAAGAACGAGGATTGAGGGCTGCGACTACAAGGCGAGCAACATCGTGCTGATGATTGGCGAAAGTTACATCAAGCGCCATGCCCAAATCTACGGCTACGACAAACCCACCACCCCACGAATGATGGAGGAAATGAAGAAAGGCAACTTAGTGGCATTCAGCAATGCAGTTACACCCTACACCCTCACATCAAATGTGATGAAAGAAATGCTATCGATGCACAGCGTGGATCAAGAGGGCTCGTGGTCGTCGGTGCCAATGATGCCACAACTGTTCCGACTGGCGAAATACCGTGTGAGCCTGCTCTCCAACCAGTTCACACGCTTCAACAGCGAAATTTGGAACAGCACAGGCGGATTCTTCCTCACCAATCCGAAAGTGACGAGAATAATACTTGACTACCACAACGACCAACATTACCGCTTCGATGAAGGACTTCTGCCCGAACTTGACGCACAAATGCGAAAACAAGCCGAGCGCAACCTCATCCTTTTCCATGTGCGCGGCCAGCATGTGGAATTTATGTACGGCTATCCCGAAGACCGCCCCCATTTCACCATCAAAGACTACGCCCACCGCAAGGGACTGAACCAAGAGCAAAAGCAGCAAATTGCCGACTACGACAATAGCACGCTCTATCAAGACTCGATAATGGGCGCACTTATCGACCGCTTCAGGGACAAGGATATGGTGATGGTGTTTGTGAGCGACCACGGCGAAAACGTGTACGACGACGGCAAGACGCTTGGGCGCATCCACAACGACTACTCACGCCCCATGCTCGAATCGGAGTACGAGGTGCCGATGTGGATATGGTATTCCGACAAATACAAGGCACTGCACCCCGACATGGTGAAGAAAATCAAGCGCGCGGCAAACCGTCCATTCGAAACCGACGATATGCCGCACCTGCTGCTGGAACTGGCAGGCATACGGTGCACATATTTCAACCCCTCGCGCAGCCTCATCAATGACAAATACAACGCCAAGCGACCACGGCTTGTGGGTGCCGAGAAGCGGAATTACGACGAGTTGATGCGAGGCAAATAGAATGTCTTTTGAGTGAAATAGACCTATTACCAATTGTGAACAATGTGAACAAACATAAACCCAAATCGGTCATTAGGACGTGAAAGGTTTTTTTCAGATTACTTCTTGCGGTCTTTCGGTTTTTATAAGATGCCTTTTGTTTGTTTTTAATTCGTAATAGCTCGCTATCACTCATTAAAAGACATACAAAATTCATTCTTCTAAAAATCCGAAATACCACAAGCCCTAATGACCGATTTGGGTTAAACAGAATTGCATAGTTTACGATAAATACCTAACTTTGTAGGCTTGTTACACAAGAGGCATTTGTAAATAGTAAGACGAAAAAAGGAAATGAAGAAATCAATATATGATTTATTGAGCCGTAAGGGTGGTGCTCCATTGAGTATGCTCACCGCTTACGACTATCATACAGCATGCACAATCGACGAAGCCAGTATCGACATGATACTCGTGGGCGATTCGCTCGGTAACGTGATGCTCGGCTACGAAAACACATTGGCAGTGACCGTAGAGGATATGATCCACCACGGTAAAGCCGTGTGCCGTGGCGCAAAAAACACCTTCGTGGTGGTGGATATGCCATTTATGTCGTATCAAACTTCGGTAAGCGACGCAGTGCGCAACGCCGGACGCATCATGAAGGAAACCAACTGCCAAGCCGTGAAACTGGAAGGCGGCGCGGTGTATGCCGACCGCATCAAAGCCATAGTGGAGGCAGGAATACCAGTGGTGGCGCACATCGGCCTCACCCCACAATCGGTGAACATGCTCGGCGGCTACAAAGTGCAGGGCAAGACGGTGGAAGCCGCTCAACACCTCATCGACGACGCAAAAGCGGTGGCAGAGGCAGGTGCTTTCGCCATCACGCTTGAGTGTGTGCCAGCCGCACTTGCCAAGAAGGTGACGGAAAGCGTGCCAGCGTTGACCATCGGCATCGGCGCAGGTAATGGCTGCGATGGTCAGGTGCTCGTGTATCAAGACATGCTGGGCTACACCGACGGCTTCACCCCGAAATTCGTGAAAAAATACGCCAATCTTCACGAAGTGATGCTCGAAGCCTTCAAGCAATACAAGGCCGAGTGCGAAAATCGCACCTTCCCCACCCCTAGCCACACCTTCAAAATCAGCGAAGAAGTGCTTGAGAAATTATATTGAAAATCATATTTTAATAAATATATACACATTTACAGAAGCAACATGAAAGTTGTAAAAACAATTCAAGAGGCAAGAGAAATCATTGCCGCATGGAGAAAAGAAGGCCTCAGCGTGGGTTTGGTTCCCACCATGGGCTATCTTCATGAAGGTCACCAAAGTTTGATTGCAAAATCAGTTAGCCAAAACGACCGCACCGTGGTATCGGTGTTTGTAAACCCAATCCAATTCGGCCCCAACGAAGACCTTGAGGCATATCCACGCGATTTGAACCGCGATATGCAACTGGTGGAAGCCACAGGCGGCGACCTCATCTTCAACCCAGAGCCAAGCGAAATGTACCCACCACATTTCACCTCATTCATCGACACCACCGAAACCACCGAACTGCTGTGTGGCGCTGTTCGCCCTATCCACTTCCGTGGCGTTTGCACCGTGGTGGGCAAACTGTTCAACATCGTTCGCCCCGACCGTGCATACTTCGGTCAGAAAGACGCTCAGCAGTTGGCCACTATTCGCCGCTTTGTCCGCGACCTTAATTTCGGCATCGAGATTGTGCCATGCCCTATCGTTCGCGAAGCCGACGGACTGGCAAAATCGAGCCGCAACACCTACCTCAACCCAGCCGAGCGCCAAGCTGCGCTCATTCTCTCCAAGAGTTTGAAATTGGGTAAGGAAGCGATTGAAAATGGCGAAAAAGACGCAAAGAAGGTGATTGAAATCATCAAGGCGAACCTCGCTACCGAGCCACTGGCACGCATCGACTATGTGGAAGTGGTGGATTTTGAAAACATTCAGCGCGTGGACACCATCAGCGGCGAAACCCTCGTGGCAATAGCCGTGTATATTGGCAAAACACGCCTCATCGACAACTTCATTATCGGATAAAGCAAAGCACATGGAAATCACTCTTTTAAAAGCAAAAATTCACCGTGCTGTGGTCACACAAGCCGATTTGAACTATGTGGGAAGTGTGACCATCGACTCTACCTTGCTGCAAGAGTCGGGCATTTTAGAATATGAGAAAGTGCAGATTGTGGACATCGAAAACGGCAACCGATTCGAGACCTACACCATAGCGGGCGAACCTGGTTCGGGCATCATCTGCCTGAACGGAGCCGCCGCAAAATGCGTGAGCGTGGGCGACAAGGTGATTATCATGGCTTACGCCAACCTCACCCCAGAGGAAGCCAAAACGCACAAGCCAATGGTGGTGTTTGTGGACGACGACAACAAGATTGCACGAAAAGCCAACTACGAGAAGCACGGACTGCTGTGCGACCAATAATCCACTCGCAAAAGTATGCTACAAGGTAAAACCATCGTACTGGGCGTGACGGGAAGCATTGCCGCCTACAAGATTGCCAACTTGGCTTCGATGCTGGTGAAGCAAAGGGCTTCGGTGCACGTGATTATGACACGCAACGCGTGCAACTTCATCACCCCCACCACGTTTGAAACCCTCACAGGCAACAAATGCCTCATCGACACATTCGACCGCAACTTCGAGTTTCAGGTGGAGCACGTGTCGCTCGCACAGAAAGCCGACCTATTTTTGATTGCGCCAGCCACAGCCAATGTGATAGGCAAACTGGCACACGGCATTTGCGACGACATGCTCACCACCACCGTGTTTGCCACTAAAGCGCCCAAACTGGTGTCGCCAGCGATGAACACCAACATGTGGGAAAACCCCATTCTCCAAGACAATTTGGCCACCCTCAAGCATTACGGCTACGACATCATCAGCCCTGCATCGGGCCGACTGGCCTGCGGTGCTGTGGGAAGCGGCAAAATGCCATCGGAAGAGGTGCTGATGAGTCATATCCTGCTGCATGTGGGCAAGGAAAAAGACTTGCAGGGCAAGCACATACTTGTAACTGCAGGCCCCACACAAGAGGCTATCGACCCTGTGCGATATATCACCAACCACTCAAGTGGCAAAATGGGATATGCCTTAGCGAAAATGGCGGTGATGCGTGGCGCGAGCGTAACGCTCGTGTCGGGTCCGGTGAACATTGAGCCATTTATCGGCATCGACGTGGTGAACGTGAAAAGCGCCGCCGACATGGCTGAAGCCGTGGCAGCAAGAAGCGAGGCAAGCGACATAGTGGTGATGTGCAGCGCTGTGGCCGACTACACCCCCACGCACTATTCCCCGCAAAAGGTGAAAAAGAGCGATGGTGAGCTGTCGATTCCATTGGCACGCACCACCGACATTCTCCACACGCTCGGAATGAAGAAAAAAGAGGGTCAGATGCTTGTGGGATTTTCAATGGAAACGGAAAACCTGATAGAGAACTCGCGCAAGAAGTTGAGCAAGAAAAACGCCGACATCATTTGCGCCAACACCATCGCCGACGGTGGTGACACAGGGTTTGCCGTGGACACCAACCAAGTGACACTCATTACCGAAACCGAGGTGATAACGCTGCCCCTCTGCACAAAAGAGGAAACAGCCGACCTCATATTGTCGCACATCGTAGAACTTCAGAAAGAAAAATAATCAGCACATGCGTCTATTGGTAGATATTGGTAACTCCACCACCGTGATGGCGATTGCGAAAGCCGACGGAAGCATTGAAAGCACTTGGCGATTTAAAACGCAGAAAAACGGGACGGAATACTTTTTCCGCAACGAAATCATCGGCGGACTTACGCCCCGAAGCATCACACCCTCGCAAATTGAGGCGGTGGTGGTGAGTTCGGTGGTGCCTGAAGTGAAAGAGGAATTGAGCGAGGCGGTGATTTCGGTCATCGGCAAGGCTCCACACTTCTTCAGCGTGCACGACGCCAAACGCGTAATCAACATAGATGTGGAATCGCCCACACAGTTGGGCAACGACCGAGTGGCCGACGCTATCGGTGCTGTGGCTTGCTACGGTGCGCCAGTGATTGTGTTCGACCTGGGCACAGCCACCACCGTGGGCGTGGTGAACGAGGATAAATGCTTCATTGGCGGCATGATTATCCCCGGCGTGAAAACCTCGCTGAGCGCGCTCACCACCAGGGCTTCGCAACTCCCCACTATCAATATCGAGAAGCCAAAACACATTATCGGCCGCAACACCATCGAATGTATGCAAAGCGGCATCATACACGGCACAGCGGCAATGATCGACGGCATTATCAGCGACATTCTGCCCTCGTTCGGCAATCAGCCAGTGAAAATTGTTGCCACTGGCGGTATGTCGAAGCAGATTATGCCCCATTGCAAACACGAAATCGCCGTTGAGCCACATCTTCAATTTAAAGGCATATTTCATGCCACTAAAGAGTTATGAGAGTAGTTATCATAGGTTCAGGAAACTTGGCAACACACCTTTCACTCGCATTGAAGGGTGCAGGAGTGGAAGTGGCACAAGTGTATGACAGAACATTGGCACATGCGCTGACGCTTGCCGACAGGCTGGATTGCGAAGCTATCTGTACGGTTTCGGATATGGTGGTTGATGCCGATGCGTATATCATCGCCGTGAAAGACGATGCCATCGCCACCGTGGCTAAGCAGATAGCCAGCGTGGCGCAGAATGGCGTGGTGCTGCACACGGCTGGAAGTGTGCCGATGACGGTGTTCGACGGTGCGGCAAAGCATTACGGCGTGTTCTACCCTATGCAGACGTTCTCAAAAACGCGCGAAGTGGATTTCAGGAGTGTGCCATGCTTCATCGAGGCTTCAGATGGCGAGGCGATGGCGGTGATTAAGGCAATGGCGCAGAAGGTGTGCGACACGGTGCAGGAAGCCGACTCACACAAGCGCGAACGCCTGCACTTGGCAGCGGTGTTTGCCAACAATTTCACCAACCACTGCTACCGCTTGGCGGAGCAGATTCTGGAAGCGGAGAACCTTGATTTCAAACTGTTTCTGCCACTGATTACCGAAACTGCAAACAAAGTGCAGACTATGCAGCCGAAAGACGCACAAACCGGCCCAATGGTGCGCTACGACGTGAATGTGATGAACAAACAAATGAACATGCTCACCGACGAGCGCATGAGAGAAATCTACCGCCGAATGGCAGAAAGCATCCACGCCGACTACACCCCCACTCCCACAAATTCCACAAATTCATAAAACCGCTACTCTCCCCCCTCAACAAACAAAACCCCTCACACAGATTCAACAAGATTCAACAAACCCCACATATCCGTATAATCCGTGCAATCTGTGTTCTAAAAAATCAGCCACAAATTAGCACAAATTTTCACGAATAATCTTCTCGTTGAATCTCGTGGAGTCTGTGTGAGCCTTGATAATATGCGATGATTCATGCCCACCACAATAAGCCAGGGTGCAAATCGCATCACAACATATGGACTGTTTCAGCACAAACACCAATGTATCAATGCATTGGAAACACACCAGAAGAACCGCCCCATTGGTATGTAGGCGTACTATAATCGCATCATCTTTAGTTTACTCCAGTGACCAAAAGATGCTTGAACGAACGCCAAACGCTCACTTCTAAAAACTTGTTGTAAATTTATTAAAATATGATTGTGCATAATAAATATTCTCCAAGCGTTTTATATTTGAATGCGCAAAGATTAACTATGGAGCAGGATGTCTGAATTTATCATTGGCTTGTACTCGATAAATATATATTGAATCATATTGTTGTCCATAATATGTCGGGACAATGGGTGTTTGCGGTAAAGATGGCGCACAATCATGCAAATCCGACAAATATGGAGAATAATTTAGTGATTCGATTTTCCGCATATATGAAAGAATATAATCATATCGTTCATAGTTCAAAGTGTCTACATATTTTAAGATAGAAGCCGATTCATAGACTCCTCGTTCTACTTCTTCGGTCAAGAAGTGCAACATTTGTTCTTTGTCTCTTACATAATCAATACCTTGAGGGTGGCATCCCTCACCTCCAGGTATACCACACACAAACTCAAACGGTTCTGACCTTTCCCAATAATAATTACAATAATACGCAGCAACAGCTATCAGTATTCCTATAACCATTATTGCCAAAACATGTTTTCTTTTAAAATGTTTCATCTCATGCCTCCTGTTCTGAAATAGTATGTAGCCACAGGAGCACGGCATGTGCGCCCCAACGGCTTTCATTAACCGTTTTTTGGTGTGGCGATATGGATTACTGTCTGTCATGACACGAAGGATTTTTGGAACGCTTATTGGCAAAGGTATGTAAAATTATTGAGAAACAGACCATTTAGCCCACAAATAATTCGTGAGAATTTGTCTAATTTGTGGCTTGCCTTTAAAACCACAAATTTCACAAATCACACGAATATTTTGTTGCAGAAATTTTTTCCACCCACAAACCACCACAAATTCCCACAAATAATCATCTCGTTGAATCTCGTTGAATCCGTGTGAGCCTTGATAATATGCGATGATTCATGCCCATCACAATAAGCGAGGGCACAAATCACATCACAACGTAGGGACATGCCTTCGGCATGTTTCGACACAGCTCCAATGTATGTCAACGCATCGTAAGCATACCAGAAGAACCGCCCCTTTGGTGTGAAAATCAGTTCCTTTCACTTGTCTAACTGTAGATACCATAGCAAGCACGTTTTTGGATCAATGCTTAGAATCTTATAAACTATATGGTCTATATCAACATAATTTGACTGAACATTGTTCTCAAAAGAATAATTTTTAAGAGGAACATTGTTAACATATTCAATATAGCGTTCTCCAGTAGAGTCTGGTAAGCAATTCGTCTGATAATATGTCATAGGGTATTTTTCTTTCACAAATTCAGATATCAAAATAGGCCTCAATACAATTGTATAACAAGTGCCCATACAAAAATTTTGCCCAATACCAAGCCCATAGTCAATAATTTTTTTTTTCTTAACATTAAAGTAAAATTGCTTTTTATTAATTCTGACAGTGTCTTTTTCTGTCAAAAAACAATATGTAATGTTTAAGAAAGTCTCATTTTTACTAAGGGTATACTCATGTCCTACAAATACACCTCTAACAACTGTATAACTTTCACCATAGGATGTTGTACTTATCACACATAATAATATAATGAAAATTAGTTTTTTCATAATTTCTTGACTTTTTTCAATTCTCCATTGCTATTAACAGTAGTAATAGTCCCAATATCTCCGATTTTCTTTGTAATAATGCATCCTCCCGATTTTAGTAAAAAAGAATGGTTAGCATTGTATTCAAAAATATTATCAAAAGGTCTGTCGGGCATATTTGGAAACTGAATTCTTGACGATATAGAACAATCACCAACAAGTTCCCCATAAATCACTCCTTCTTTTTTTAGACTCTCATTATGAGCGGTCAGATAATCGCCACCAACCATGATTTCATTAATCTGATGCCCAATTAAGGCTCCTTGCAGAGCTATACTTGTTTTGCCAATTTTTTTTAAATCAGATATATCCAACTGTTTTGTCTCATAACTGTCTATAACTACTGATTTGTCATCGCCTTTTTCTCCTGTCAAAGAAAATGAGTATACTCTTTCTGAATTGATTGCAGAGCTTACCAAGGCAGATAGTGTCTGAGAGGATTCTCCATTGAAGTCAAAATCCTTTCCTTTCAACATTAATTTGTTTTTATCATCAAAAGCGTATATATTTCCTGTCGAATTATGAAGCATCTCTAAATAAATTTGTTTAAGTATGCAGGAACCATTGATAATCAAATCTTCACCGTTTGGGTCGGTGAAGGTGATGGGGTTGGCGGCGCACCAGAGGTAGGGGCTCATGCTGTAGTATTTCTCTGCCATGGGGTCCTGGGTGGGAGTGCGACCAATAGCGGGGTCATACATGCGAGCTTTGCTGTCGTAGAGGTCAAGGCCGTTTTCTCGGTCGAGTTCCTTGGTGCTGTATTTGTAGGGCTGGGAGCCTTCGGTGGTGGTGGCTGCCATTAAGCCACCATAGGGATAGTAGCTGTTCACCTCCACTGGTTGGTTAGCCTGATTAAGCACCACGCGCACATTGCCCTGATAGTCCTTGATGTAAAAATACAGCTCCTCATCCTGCATATAGCCACAGGAGCACGGCGTGTGCGCCCCAACGGTTTTTATTAGCCGTTTTTTGATGTGGCGATGTGGATTACTGTCTGTCATGACACGAAGGCTTTTTTAAACGTATATAGGCAAAGGTATGCAAAATTATTGAGAAACAGGCCATTTTGCCCAAAATAATTTGTAAAAATTTGTGCTAATTTGTGGCTTGCCTTTAAAACCACAAATTTCACGAATCACACAAATGATTTGTTGCAGAAATTTTTTCCATCCACAAACCACCACAAATTCCCACAAATAATCATCTTGTTGAATTTCGTTGAATCTGTGTGAGCCTTGATAATATGCGATGATTCATGACAGCCACAATAAGCGATGGCGCAAATCACATCACAACGTAGGGACATGCCTTCGGCATGTTTCGACTCAAACACCAATGTATCAACGCATTGGAAACACACCAGAAGAACTGCCCCTTTGGTGTACATAGTTCATCTAACTTGTTCTATTAAGAAACATCCATTCAGAGTATCACATAGATATACATCATCAATGTTTTTCTCAGGTTCCCTGCATATAGTTATGCCATGAAAAATGAACGATATACTATAATTAGGAAACATATTAAATTTTTTCTCTGCTTCCTTAAACTGAGAAAGAAGCTTTGCTCTAAACTTAGATTTCTTTTTCAGGTTTGTACAATTATTTATACTATTGCCGTCATAATAGCTGGCTATTTTGAAAATAGTGTCATTTCTTGATGCATATATTAGGAAAACAGAATCGTTAACTTTTTTTATTTCTTCTACAGAGAACAAATCTTCATTCTTAACATTTTCAAGTTTCAACGGAGTGCTGCAACAGAATAAGGAAAGGAGGAAGAACATAACTATTAAGGGAAAAATAGTTGGTTTACGGATATGTTTGGATTTTTCTTTCTTCATATGGCTCTACATTTTGTCTGATATACCATTCTACTTTTATTGCTTTTTTAATATCTTGTACTTCATCACCTTCACAATCAAGCATTCTTTGATTGAGCACCACGCGCACATTGCCCTGATAGTCCTTGATGTAAAAATACAGCCCCCCATCCTGCATATAGCCACAGGAGCACGGCATGTGCGCCCCAACGGTTTTGATTAGCCGTTTTTTGATGTGGCGATGTGGTGTACTGGTTGTCATGACACGAAGGCTTTTTTAAACGTATATAGGCAAAGGTATGCAAAATTATTGAGAAACAGGCCATTTTGCCCACGAATAATTCGTGAGAATTTGTGGCTAATTTGTGGCTTGGCTTTAAAACCACAAATTTCACGAATCACACAAATGATTTGTCGTGGGGATTTTTAGCCACGAATTTTCACGAATTATTTTTGTTGAATCTGTGTGAGCCTTGGTAAATGGAGCACTCGGAGTACTCGGAGTAATCGGACACTCCCCACACGACCTTTTTCACCCACCTCCGTGAGATTTTCCACCCACAAAGAAATCTGAGATCTGTGGAATCTGTGGGAGGCAAAGGGGAGGAGGGGGGGATTAGAGGGTGGGGAGGAGGCGGTGGAAGATTTGGCGGAGACGAGGCTTGTCGGCGATGATGGTGCGGAGATAGGCAAGGCGTTGGGCGTTGTCGCTCTCTGGAATCCACAGTTGGAGATAGCCACCTTCGGCATATTTATTTTGGAGATGCTCCACCATCCTATTCCATTCGCCTTCCTCGTCGAGGTCGGGGAAGTGGCTGCGAGTGTATTGCATACAGCGTAGAATCACCGTTTCGGGAATGATTTGGCGGTCGGACTCTGCCACAATACGCCCATAGATGGTGCGTGGCGCATGTTTGCTCGAAGCGCGATGGTCCTCGGCGGCATCTGCCATGAGATTGATTTCGTCGGTGGTGAACCATTGGCGCAAACGCTCGTCGGCACGCATAAATATGGCACTGTCGGTGTGGTGGTGCTCACGCCCCTTTGCCAAGCCCACATCGTGGTAGGCGGCAGCCACCAGCAGCATGGTTTCATCCACTTCGGGATAATACTGCGCCAGTTTATGACTTGTGCGCATCACAGCATGGGCGTGGTCGCGCTGATGCCCTGCATCGAAGCCGTCGTAGAGCGGCACAATGCAAGTTTCGAGAAAATCTGCTATTTCGGAGTGGTTTGGTCGTTTCATTTCTGCTTTTTCAAATATTCCACAATGCCTTTTGCCGTGCAGGTGGTACAATCCTTATTGGTGAGAATTTGCCTCATTCGACTGTAGCCATCGAGCATCTGTTTGCGCTCGGCAGAATCAGCCAAGAGAGCCGTGAGGTGGCTATCGACGGCATCTGCCGAACAGAAATGCAGCAGTAATTCGGGAATGATAGGCTCATCGGTCACGAGATTGGGGAGCGTAACATATTTGCCCTTGAGCAATCGGCGATAGAACTTATAGATAAACTTGCTGCCGTTCATGCGGTAGCAGGCTATTTGCGGAGTGCCCAAAATGGCGGTTTCGAGCGTGGCGGTGCCACTGGTGACGAGTGCCACGCGGGCATGATGCACCAGTTCAAACGATTTGCCGTGAAGCACCGGCACCTGCACGCCCAGCGGTTCAAGCACCTCGTCGTAAAGATGCTGGCTGATGCTTGGCGCACCTGCTATCACGAGTTGGTAGTCGGGGTGACGAAGTGCCGCCTCGACCATGGTGGGCAAATTGTCGCGAATCTCCTTGCGTCGGGAGCCCGGCACAATGGCAATAATGGGTTTCTCGTCATCGAGTCCATTGTCGGCTACGAAAGTGGAAAAATGAGTGAACTGCTGCGCCGCGTCGGCGATTTCCTTCACAGAGGGGTTGCCCACATATTCCACCTCATAATCGTGTTTGCGGAAAAATGCCGTTTCGAAAGGCAGAATGGAGAACAGGCGCGCAATGTAACGCTTAATCTGCTTCACGCGATACTCCTTCCACACCCACACCTTGGGCGATATGAAATAGAAGCAAGGAATGCCCTTATCGTGAGCGAATTTCGCAATTTTCAGGTTAAACGACGGATAGTCGATAAGAATCACGGCATCGGGCCTATTGTCCATTATCGCCTTCTTAGCCGTGGCCATAAAGCCGAGAATGGTGGGCAGATGCTTCAGTACCTCCACAAATCCCATATATGCCATATCGCGGTAATGGATAAGCGACTTCACACCAGCGGCCTCAGCCATCATATCGCCGCCGAGAAACTGAAATTGCGCTTCGGCATCTTCCTGCCTGAGTGCACGAATCAGACTTGCGCCGTGTATGTCGCCACTTGCCTCACCTGCTATGATAAAATATTTTGCCATTAATTATTAATCTTCTGTTTTACTATTTTTTACGACCACGAAAGAACGCCACTGCCATCAGCCCCAAAACGAAGCCCACAGCCACACCGATATACCACCAATCAGTGCCCGACTGCGCATCGGCTTGCTCCTGCTCTTGAGCGACTTTTGCCGCTGCGGCATCTTCCTCCTCTTTCTGCTCGTCGATAAGCGCCGAGGTGGGTTCCTTCTCCTTATACGTCACTTCCACCAGATTCACGGCATTGCCACCATGGCCCCTGCGTCCCTGCGAAGTGAGCACCACAAAACGCCCATCGGCAGAGATGTCGAGCCCCACAGGGTAGGAATCAATGGTGAGTGTCGCCACCTGTTTCATGGTGCGAGTATCGACCACGCAAAGTTGGCTGGCACTGTTGCACGCCGCGAAGGCGAAATTGCCGCTTGGCGAGAGCGAAATGGTGCGTGCGCCACCGCCCACCTTGCAAGTTTGCCAGCCGCTGATAGGGGCGGTTTTGCCATTCATCGCCTTAATGGCTGCCTCCACCTTGGTGATCGGCAGTCGCTGAACGATGCCCGCCGCATTCAGGCTGGCGTAGAGATAGCCATTCTTCACCACCAGATGACGGGCATTATACACACCCGTGAGCCTGCCCACATACTGCATTTTCTGCATATCAATCACGGCAATGCCACCACCACCGCCCATACAGGCGATGAGCATATAATGGTCGTCGGGGGTGAACACCGTGCCACGCAGCAGATAGCCGCTATTGCAGTCGCGGTCCACCTTTGTGGTCATACTCAAATTGAGTTTGAGTTGATAATCCACCACCACACACTTCACATAGTGCCAATCGTCGGGGTTCGGGCTCGAAATGTCGAGAATGCCCACCGTATTGTCGCCCCAGTGCGTAACGGCAAGGTACTTGCCACTGTGGGTGGTAGCCACCATCTTGGGGAGCGGTCCGGTTTCAAACACCTTAATGATGGAATCGGTGCGCGTGTCAATCACCGAAATGGCAGAGGGGTCTTGCGCATTGATGTCGTAACTGCGACGATAGTAGGGAATCCACAGGTAGCGGCCACGGTGCGAAAACGTGCTCTCCACCGGTCTGCCCCAGAAGGTGTTGAGGTTCTTCTTATTCGTATAGTGGGTGAAAGGGAAAAATCCACTCTCCTTCGCCCAAAGATAGGCGTTGGCGGGGGTGAACTTATGATGAATCACCGCCAATTTCTTGTTGGTGCGTGCATCATACACCATCGTGCGACAGCCCTCCAGCGAATTGATGTAGTATTTCTTGCCGTTGGGGTGAAAATGCACCGACTTTGGCGACCACACATCGGTGTCGCACAACTCTGGCTTCACGCCGCCGTAGTTCAACTTCTGCCCCACCACTTTCAGCGTGATAGAGCCATCAGCCGACTTCGCCACATCGCCTATTCGGGAATGGCGAACAGGCGGTACATTCTCGTTCTGCTGTGCGCACACCGCAAAAGCCATACAGGTGGCTATCATACAGCATAAGGTTTTGAAAGCGCGCATATTTCTATTTTATTTTTTGATTTTTTTCAACAAATGGTACACCTCGGCCACAAGCATGATAGGCATTGTGCACAACAGGCACCACAGAATGGTGGTGAGCGGAAGTGGAGTGACTTGGAACATCAAGCCGCCAAATTCCACAATCAGAATTTGCACCACGAGTATCACCAAAGCCACGGTAAAGAACAAACCGCTGCCCTTAATGTTGTGGAATGCGGAGTGTCCGCTACCGAACGACTTGGCATTGAACAGATTCCAGAACTGCATAAACACAAATACCGTGAAGATAATGGTGCGTTCCTCCATAGAAATGGCACTCTGCAACATTCGTCCGCCTTCGCCCACGTTATTGAGCAGAAAATGCACAAACAAACTTATCATAGCCACGGCAAATAGCACGCCCACACCAATCACAAACTTGCCCATACTGCGTGTGATGATGTTTGCCTTATTGCCACGAGGCTTGTCGCGCATCACCTCCACACTCGGTGGCAGCGAAGCCAGCGCCAGCGCGGCGAAGGTGTCCATAATCAGGTTCACCCACAGCATTTGTGTGACGGTGAGCGCAGGTTGCTTCTCGCTGATAAACGACACGATGCCCACGAGCAGACAAGCCGCCACGTTCACCGTGAGTTGGAACACGATAAAGCGCTGGATATTCTTATAGAGCGAGCGTCCCCACATCACCGCCTTGGCGATGCTGGTAAACGAATTGTCGATAATGGTGATGTCGCTTGCCTCCTTTGCCACGGCTGTGCCATCGCCCATCGAGAGCCCCACTTGTGCGGCATTGAGCGCAGGGGCATCGTTGGTGCCGTCGCCAGTCACCGCCACCACCTCGTTCTGCTTCTGGAGCAGCGACACGAGGCGCGCCTTGTCGGCAGGGCGAGCGCGCGACATGATTTTGATTTCCTCGGCGCGTCGGGCAGCCTCGTCGTCGGGCAGCGCGGCAAATTCCTCGCCGAGAATCAGGTGCGAATCGTTTTCATTTTCAGTCCACAAGCCCACCTGTCGGCCTATTTCCTTGGCTGTGCCTGGGGTATCGCCAGTCACAATCTTGATTTGTATGCCTGCGTCGATGCAGGTGCCTATGGCGTGTGGCACATCTTCGCGCACAGGGTCGCTGATAGCCACAATGCCCATAAAGGTCAAGCCGCCGAGGTTGGCTGCGCCCTCGGTGATGGGGCAAGGCTCATCGTCGGCAAGCACACGGTAGGCAAAGCCCAAGGTGCGCATCGCCTTATTCTGATAGATTTGGAGTTCGGAAAGAATGTCGTTGAAATCGATGCCACCTTCCACATTCTTGCAGTAGGCGCGTATAATCTCGCTTGCGCCCTTCACCAGCAGCAGACGCTTGCCACCGAGTGCGGTGCACCTCACCACAGTGGCCATATACTTGTTTTCGGTGGAGAAAGGCAACTGCGCCTCCACTGGGCAACTCTCCCTCAGCGAAGCGTAGTCCACGCCCTTATCCCTCAGCCACAGGAGCAAAGCACCCTCGGTGGGATTGCCAATGGGCTGCGCCTTAGCCGCATCGCTGCAATCGAGGTAGGCGGTGGAATTGCAAGCCAAAGCGCAAGCCGCGATGTGGCTCTGCTGCGAATCGGATAGCGCGTCGCCGCCCTCAAGTCCATAGAAATGCATACGGAACACACGCATCTGATTTTGCGTGAGCGTGCCGGTCTTGTCGGTGCAAATCACCGTGGTGGCACCCATCGTTTCGCAAGCGTGCATCTTGCGCACCAGGTTCTGGTTTTGGAGCATACGGTGCATACTCAGCGCCAGCGAGAGCGTCACGCTCATCGGAAGCCCCTCCGGCACACTCACCACAATGAGCGTGACGGCAAGCATCACCGTCTCCACGAAATATTCAATAGTGGGCAGCAACTCGAACGACCAGTTCTCTGCCACGCCATACACTATCACACGCCCCACGATAATGGCGGCACCAGCCACGAAACTACAGCGGGCAATGAGTTTGCCCAGTTTGTTGAACTGGCGCATGAGCGGCGTTTCGGTATCGTGCTCGATTTTTGCGTCTTTGTAGATGCTGCCGTATTCCGTGGCATCGCCCACAGCCTCCACACGCATCACGCCATAGCCCTCCTTCACATTCGAGCCACGCAAGAGTTTGTTGACAGGATAAGCCGACGAACTTTTGGCATTTTCGGTATTATCTACCGACTTGTGGCAAATCACCGATTCGCCTGTGAACGAACTTTCGTCCACACCCAGCGACATGCTTTCAAGCAAAATGCCATCGGCAGGCACTTTCTCGCCCGATTCCACCAGCACGATATCACCCACCACCACATCGCGGCGTGGCACTTGCATGATGGTGCCCTTTCGGCGAGCCTCAGCCAAGGTCATGCCACGCACCACCTTCACCGGCACATCGTCGTTGATTTTGTTGAGCACGTCAAACTTTTTATTGGCATTATACTCCACCAGAAATCCCACCAGCGTGGCAAGAATGATGGCGAAGAAAATGCCAAGCGGCTCAAGTAGCGCCTCAAAGCCCTTGCTCGGAATGTAGAACAGCTCATAAAGAGCAATACCCACCGACAGCATCAATGCCACAAGCAAGATGATGATCAGTGGGTCGTTGAATGTGGTTAGGAATTGCTTCCAAGCCGGAGTGCGTTCGGGCGGTGTGAGCGTGTTGCTACCGTGCTTTGCACGGCTTTCTTCCACCTGAGCTTGAGAAAGCCCAGCCACACTGCCCGAACCGAATTTTTCTGAAATTGACATCTATATTTAATTATTAAATGTGAGGCGTTCGCCACGAACGGAGTCGTTCACCTTGCCGTGGGCATAAGCCACCTCGCCATTGACCATCGTCATCACCACCCGGTGATGAACGGTGGAGCCGTTGAGCGGAGTCCAGCCACACTTCGACACCACATCGGCATCGGTGATGGTGAGTCCTTCAGGCACTTCCTTCACCACGGCGATGTCGGCCTTGTAGCCGGGGCGCAAATAGCCTCGCTTGTCCACCCTGTAGAGCAGTGCGGGCGCATGGCACATCTTGCCCACCACCATTTCGGGGGTGAATATGCCTTGGTGCGCCAACTCCAGCATAGCCACGAGCGAGAATTGCACCATAGGCATTCCCGAAGCCGCTTTCAGGCAGCCGCCTTCCTTCTCTGTGAGCAGGTGGGGCGCATGGTCGGTGGAAATCACGTCGATCACGCCCTCACGCAGCGCCCTGCGGAGCGAAGCACGGTCGGCTGGCGTTTTCACCGAAGGATTGCACTTGATGCGTGCGCCCAGTCGTGCGCCATCTGCCTCTGTGAAGAGCAGATGAGCCACGCAAGCCTCGGCTGTAACTTTCTTCACGGCGAGCGGCGCGCTGTCGAACAGCGACAATTCCTTGGCGGTGGAAATGTGGAGCACATGCAGTCGGGTGCCACACTCACGAGCCAAATCCACGGCACGGCGGGTGCTCTCGTAGCACGCCTCAGCCGAGCGCACCTTGCTGTGATAGCCCAGAGGCAAATCATCGCCGCCCATCTTCTTCAGCAGAGCCTCGCGATTGGCGTTGATGATGCTCTCGTCCTCGCTATGTACAGCAATAATCGTGCCAAACTCGCTAAACACTCTGCGTTTAGCGTCGGCATCGCTCAAAAGCATTCCGCCGGTGGAAGTGCCGAGAAATGCCTTGATGCCGCACACCTTAGAGAAGTCCACTTTTTTGAGTTCGTTGAAATTGGTATCGGTGGCACCAATGTAAGCGCTATAGTTCACCACGCTGTTTTCAGCCGCCTTCGCGTATTTCGCCTCAAGGTCGGCGATGGTGACGGTGGCTGGCTTGCAGTTGGGCATATCCATCACGGAAGTAACGCCCCCTGCGGCTGCGGCACGGCTCTCGCTTGCGATGTCGGCCTTGTGTGTCATGCCAGGATCACGGAAATGCACATGCGCGTCGATGGCACCAGGCAGAATCAATGCCTCTTGCACATCAAATTTCTCGTCACATTCGTCTAACAGACAGTTCGACGGACGACCTTCACCCACCTCTGCGATGAGCGAATCGCTAATCACTACATAGCCTAAATAGCGGCGACCCTCATTAATAACGGTGCCATTGTAAACAATCTTTTTCATAGTTGGTAAGGAATAATTAAAGAGGATGTGCCGGAAAAATTGATTTCGTGTTCATGCAGAGGCACGCCTTTGGCACGTTGCGATGTCAAAAAACAGCGGTACGATGACTGGGCGGCTTAAGCATGTCCCTACGGTTATGGTGTCGGTTACGGGTTATATCCCCCCGACACAGCCTCAAGGTTTACAGAATAAAGGTTGCTCATTTTACACGACGGGTGAATTTCTTCTTATTGAACCATGAACTCCATTTCAGTTTCACCACACCAAACAGAGCCTCGCTGAAGATACCACCACTCATCTTGCTGGTACCCAGCACACGGTTCACGAATATGATCGACACTTCCTTCACGTTGAAGCCCATGCAGTAAGCAGTAAACTTCATCTCGATTTGGAAAGCATAGCCCTTAAATTCCACCATATCCAAGTCCATCGCCTCAAGCACCTCGCGACGGTAGCACACAAATCCTGCGGTGGTGTCGTGCACCTTCATGCCGGTGACGATGCGCACATACTTCGACGCGAAGTAACTCATCAGCACACGTCCCATGGGCCAGTTCACCACATTCACGCCATTCACATAGCGCGAGCCCACAGCCACATCGGCACCCTCTTCGGCGCACGCACGCTGCAACGGAATCAAATCTTCAGGGCGGTGCGAGAAGTCGGCGTCCATTTCAATGATGTATTGGTAATCGTGCTCAAGTGCCCACTTGAAGCCAGCGATGTAGGCGGTGCCCAGTCCGAGTTTGCCAGCACGCTTCACCAAGTGCACACGGCCTGGCATTTCGGCGATAATGCCTTCCACGATAGCGGCGGTGCCATCGGGGCTATTATCATCAATTACCAAGACATCGAATTGATGCTCTGGCATATTGGTAACCACGTGGATAATGTTGCTTATATTCTCCTTTTCGTTGTAGGTAGGGATAATGATGAGGCTATCTGATTGCATACGATGATGAATTATAAAGTTTGCTTTACTCTTAAAAATGCGCCACTTCTGCACCTTTGGCAAAAGCACCACACTATGAATTTACAAATTTACAAAATATCTTCAAAATCTGCACACACCTCGCCGATTTTTTTCAGGGGTTTTTCAGGGCATGACTACAAAACCGACCCTCTCGAGGCTCATCATCTACTCGCAGCCGGAGCGATGAGCCTCGCCGTGAAAAAAAAATGAAGATTTGCTTGAAGATTTTGGTATGATTGTGAATTTATTTGTAATTTTGCTGAATATCATTAATCATTCACTCAAAATCTATTTTTCCTGGAATAGAAATTGCCGAAATTGGCGACCATTCTTGAATTTTGTGAATTAAAAAAAGCAACCGAGTTATGAAAAAAATTATTCTATCCGCCGCGTTCGCCTTGATTACGTTCTGCGCTTCTGCGGCTTTTGGCGACATCTTCTCAGAGATGTATCTAAACTACTTGGTGATGGATGATGGTGCTTCCACCGATTACCCCAAAGTGTGGGTGATTGGTCCGAGCACGGCAGGCTCCACGCAGCCCAACCTCTCCCTCTCCATTCCCACTGCTGTTACCCACGATGGCGTCACCTATCGCGTGACACAAATCGATGCCAAGGCGTTCAGCGGCAGAACCAACATTGTGCAAGCCTTCATTGGCTATGGCATCACCCACATTGGAAATGAAGCATTTAAAGGGTGCTCTAAATTGGTGAATGTGAGGATTCCAAGCTCCATTCAATCCATCGGCGATAATGCTTTTGCCAGCTGCTCTGCGCTGAAAGAGGTGAACATCGCTAACGACGACCCCTCTACTTTCACCACTTCCGCCTCCGCTTTCCCAAGCAACTCAGGCATGACACTCGGCGTAGCGAAAACCAATGACAATAGCACTATTACCGCTTTTAAAAATTTGAGCCAGTATTCAAAGTTTGCTACCATTGAATTATCATCGAGTGCCTACGACTTTTCCACCGACGATTCGTTTGCCATGTGTGTCACTAAGGCACCCTCAAAGGGTGTGCCGGGCGAAGTGAAGTTGGTAGGTGTGTTTGGCAACTCCACCGGTTCATTCGCGCCCCAAGCCACCTACACCCATTCGGTATACTCCTACAAGTTGGTAGCCACAGGATTTCGGTCATGTAAAGACCAAACCCAGATTAAATCCTTTGACTTCTCCAACGCCACGAATCTAACAAGGATTGACTGCTATACATTTTCGGGATGTACAAACCTTACTTCCGTGAATTTAGGTTCCACTGTGGGTCACATAGAATTGTATGCTTTTGAAAATGTTCCAATCTCGTCGATAACCATTCCCAAGAGTGTAAATTATATTGGCTATTTGGCTTTCAATAAATGCCCGAATTTGAGCGCTATATCAGTAGAAGCGAATCATCAGTGTTTTAAATCCTCGTACGGGGTATTGTATAAGAGTTTAGGAGATGGTGAATGGAATTTATTGTGCTGCCCTGCCGCATTCCCTTATGCCGCGTTCTACGAATACATGTTCCCTTCTCAAGTAACCGTCATTGATAGTTATGCATTTGCTTTTTGCACCAATTTGAAAACCATCCATATTCCTTACGGGGTGCAAAAATTAAAAGGATATTTGTTTAATGCTGCTTTGCAGGAAGTGAAGATTCCGGGCTCGGTGTCTGAATTTGATGCGGAAGCATTTGGAAATGCCTCCGGTTTGCAACGTATATTCAACAATATCTCCACTCCGCCCACTATCACGCTCTTCCCTGCCACACCGGCTAACCTCTATGTGCCCTACGGATTTGTGAGCAATTACAAATCTGCCGCCTTTTGGAAAAACTGTGTCAATATCCAAGATGGCTCCTACGATGTGCCTGAAGCGTGCACCAAAACCGTTTCCGGCACTTTGCTCAATGATGTGCGCTCCGGCTTCACCATCACAAGCACCGCTGCCACCACCATCAATGGCACCACCTACGATGGAACCATGAAGCTCTCCAGCCAACAAGCACCCACCGAAGCTGCCACACTGAAGATTCCGGCTTCCGTGTCGCACGATTCCAAGACTTATGCCGTGACCGAAATCGATGGTAAGGTGATTTACGAAACGATGTCGTATCCGCTCACAGTGGCATTGGGTGAGAATATTAAATCCATTGGCAATATGGCATTCAACAACCAACCCTATATCACCGGGCTCACGCTCAACAAAAATCTCCAAAAAATCGGTTCCTACGCTTTCTATAATTGCGGAATTGAAAACCGACTCGAGCTGCCCTACGGCATTAAATATGTGCAAACTTCCTCGTTTGTAGGCAATAAAATTCCGGCTATCAAAATTCCTTCATCGGTCACCAATCTTGGCTATGATGCGCTGAAGGGCAACAAGCAACTCACTGAAATTGTGCTCAATAATGCGCAGTCGGCAGCCTCTGAATCGTGGGTGCTGACCGGTATCCCCATTTCTTGCACACTCTATGTGCCCACCGGCACCGTGCAGCAATACAAAAACAATAGCAAATGGGGCACACTCAATGTGAAAGCCGGTGCCTACGATTTCACCTACCAAGACAAAATCAGCACCATCTACCACGTCACCGTTACCGACCCCACTCCGCTGGTAGTGGACGGCGTGAGCTATGCCGGCAAGGCGAAATATGTGTATCACCCCTACATCGTTTCGAGCGGTGTTACCGGATTTACCGTTGACCGCTACGAAGACTTCAACAATCAAAAATACCTCATCACCGAATTTGGCGACAGCCTCTTCTACGGTGCTTCTAAATTAAATGTAACTGTGCGAAACAATCCGCTGATTGAACGCATCGGTGCCTACTCGTTCTACGGCTCGGGATTGACTTCGATGGGAATCCCCGCCACTTGTACCGAAATCGGTAAATACGCATTCGTGAACGCACGCAATCTCAATGAATTGGTGTTGCTCAGCAATTCCGTTCCCACATTCAGCGATGCGTTCTATGGCGCCAACAACACCGGCTTCAAATGCTATGTGAATTGGACACACTATGCTTCCTATAAGAGCAAAATCAACAATTGGACCGCATTTGGCGCCGATTCCGATCTACCCATCGACCGCCTCAATGCTTACTTCAGCAGCAACAACTCTGCCGAAGCCATCTGCATCGCCCATCCCGTGGATTGGGACGCTTCGGGCGTGGAAGCCTATACGGTGAATCAAGTGAATGTGAGCAAAACGATTGCCTACACTCAAAAGCAAAGCGCCACTCCTGCCGGAACCGGCTTGCTGGTGAAGGGCTACAAGAAAGGAGATGTTTACAAACTCGTTCGCCCAACCGACACCTCCACCATTGGCAACAATCTGCTCGTGGGCGTGACCTCTTCCATTCTCACCAATGTGAAAAATGTGACGGGAGGCTACATTTTCGACTTGCCTACCCTCACATTCATTCGCCCCACCACCGATATGTATGTCGGAGCGGGATCCGCTTATTTGAAGTTGAATAACTTGCTCCAATACCCAACCTCCCTCACCGTGAGCGGTTTTGAAGTGGAATCCCTCACCGGCGACGTGAACGGCGATGGCGTGGTGAATGTGAGCGACGTAACAGCGCTCGTGAACCGCATCCTCGGCGACACCACCTACTCCGACGCCGTGTGCGACATCAATGCCGACGGCGTAATCAACGTATCCGACGTAACAGCACTCGTGAACATCATTCTTGGCTAACTTTTACTCCATATTTTCGCTTCGGAATGAGGCTACCCCGAAAGGATGGGGCTGCCTCATTCTTTTTAAGCAAAAGCGCCATAGCGGGGCAATATTTTGCGAAGTTGTGCGTTTTGCTTTTATAACAACAGCATAAAAAATGAACCGACTATTTTTATACATAGCAATAAGTATGTGTATGGGGCTTGGGCTTACGAGTTGCATCGACGATTCGTTTACCACCGACCCCAACGATGTGCTCACCTTTTCGGTCGACACCGTGAAATTCGACACGGTGATGACCACGAAAGGCACTGCCACTAAGCAGTTTGTGATCTACAATAGGAGCAAGAAGCAAATCAACATTTCCAACATACAGGTGGCTGGTATCAGCAAGGCGCACTTCTATCTGAACGTGGACGGCACGAAGGGCAGCGTGTTTCGCGATATTGAGATTCGCGGCGGCGACAGCATCTACGTGTTTGTGGAGGGATATGTGGATAAGTTGAGCAAAAACGAGCCGGAGGAAATCAACGACCGCATCGACTTTGTGACCAACGGTGTGACGCAAAGCGTGGCGCTCAACGCCTGGGGGCAAGATGTGCGCACCCTTAAAGCCGTGACACTTACCGAAGACACCCACCTGACCAACGAAACGCCATACATCATCTACGACTCACTGGTGGTGAGCCCCAACGTGACGCTGACCATCGACCCCGGCACCACCCTACTCTTCCACGACAAGGCGCTTCTGGAGGTGTATGGCACGCTGAAGGCTATCGGCACGAAAGACAAGCAGATAGTGATGCGCGGCGACCGTCTCGACCATGTGGTGGGCGACATCAGTTTCGACATCATGTCGGGACAATGGGGCGGCTTGCTGATTTTCGCCGGCAGCCACGACAATGAGTTGCAATACGTGGACCTTCACAGCACGCAATACGGCATACAGGTGGCAAGCAATAATCCCGAAAGGCAATCGCTGCACTTGCTCAACAGCGTGGTGCACAATTCCGAATCATACTGTATGCTCACCATCAACGCATGGGTGGAGGCGGAAGGCACCGAGTTTAGCGACGCTCCCGATGGCGTGGTGGCGTTCATGGGCGGTAAAATCCGCGCCACACAGTGCACCTTTGCCAACTACTATCTGTTTGCGGCGATTGAGGGACCGAACATCGCGTTCTTCCAAAACGATGAGAAAAATTCGCTGATGCCTCTCGACTGCAAAATCATGAACAGCATCAGTTACGGTTTGGGCTACGATGTGAACTTGGGCGACATGAGCGGCACCAATATTTGGATTTACAACACGCTGTTTAAGTCGAGCGGCAACGACGACGACCACTTCTTCAACTGCGTGTGGGAAGCCGACCCGAAATATTACGTGAACCGCGAGAAATACATCTTCGACTACCGATTGATGAACGAGAGCCCCGCAATAGCGCGCGGCGACATCAGCCTTTGTCCCGAAAGCGCACGTTACGACCGCTACGGCAACGACCGCTTCACCAACGGCACGGCTACCGACCTGGGCGCATACGTTTGGATTGAAAACAAAGAACAGGAGAAATGAACGCTATCACACTGCATAAGATGAAATTTTTCGCCTACCACGGCGTGGGCGAACAGGAGAGAGTGGTGGGCAACCACTTTGAGGTGACGCTGAAGGTGTATTGCCCCATGGAGAAGGCGATGACCGACGACGACCTCGACGGCACGGTGAACTACGCCGACCTCTACGCCACGGTGGAGGCTGAAATGGCGCAGCCATCGCTGCTACTCGAAAATGTGGCTTACCGCATCACGCAAGCCGTAAAAAAGAATTTCCCCACCGTCACAGGCGGAGAAATCACCATCAGTAAACTCACCCCTCCATTCAAATGCGACATGGAAAAGGTGGATATCACCATCGAATTTTAAAATATCATCGGTAGGGACGCGATAATTCGCGTCCGCATCAAATCGTTATAAATCAACACATTGGGCGGACGTGAAATATCACGTCCCTACCTATTGTATGGGATTATTTCAGGGGAATTTTGTCGATACGACGCTGGTGGCGGCCACCTTCAAAATCGGTGTTGAGGAATACTTTTACCATTGCCAAGGCTTCGTCGTTGGTCACGAAACGGCCGGGCATGGCGATGAAATTAGCATCGTTGTGCTGACGCGAAAGTGAAGCTACCTCAGGAATCCAGCAAAGCGCAGAGCGAATGCCCTGATGCTTGTTGAGGGTCATGTTGATGCCCTCGCCGCTACCACACACGGCAATGCCTGGGTAGCACTCGCCACTCTCCACAGCCACGGCTGCAAGGTGTGCGAAGTCGGGGTAGTCGCAACTTTCCTCGTTGTAGGTGCCAAAGTCCTTGTAAGGAATACCTTCTTTCTCTAAATACGCAATAACTGCTTGCTTGGTTGCCCAACCGGCGTGGTCGCTGCAGAGCGCCACAGGCAAGCCCGATTTCAAAATTGATGCCATAATTAAATCATATTATTGATATTGCAAAGATAACGATTTCCCCCGAATCCCCCAAATCCCCCCACAACCCATAATGTGGCTTCGTTCCCCCCAGTTCTCTCCTCCCTCTGCTCTCCCACGAAAGTTCTCCCACGAAAGTTTCCTCTCTGCTCTCCCACGAAAACAAAAACATAAAAAACATCCTTTTGGCGATGCCAGTGCTTCGCACCTGTCGTTATCGCTGTGGCATTTCAGATTTCAAGCCGAGGCTTGAATCTGCCACACCACAACGCTAACGTCGCCCTCTTACGAGGTCGATGGCATCGCCAAAAGGACAAAAACCACTCGCCGTTTCACGGCGAAAAACCCAGCCATTCCACCCAACCATTCAACACAGCCATTCAACACAGCCATTCAACCCAACCATTCAACCCAGCCATTCCACATTCACATCTTCCTTATAATTGCGAAATATAATAGACCTTAGATTTTGATAAGAATGGATTTATTCATACATTTGCTTTACAAACTGATTTGAACTAAAAACCAACCAATTACCAAAGCATGTACTTTAAAATTCAGAAATTAGCAGATTTCAATCCCGATTTGGCAGTGAAATTAAAGAACTATTGTTATGACATAACTGGGTGTTGCCAAATCGTTCACAATGATATGGGTCCGTTTCTCAACGAATACATGTATCAAGATGCGCTGGAAATTGCGTTTCAAGAGAAGAATATTCTTGCCGTGCGTGAATTTTATTTCTCTGTAGAGTTTCATGGCCAGCGCATTAACCACAAGCACCATGTGGATTTTTTGGTAAAAGATAATATGATAATTGAATGTAAGGCTGTTGCCGCTCTTGGACCAGAGCATCGTCAACAGTTGTGGAACTATATGCGCCTTACGAAAGTTCAAATCGGTATTCTTTACAATTTTGCTCCTATAAAAGACCAAAGCGAGCGTTATTATTTGGATTTTGAACAAAATGTGATGTACGTGTTTTAACCCAAATCGGACATTAGGTTGTGTAGTTTTTTTAGATTACTACTTTCGGTTTTTATAAAGGAGGCAGGCAGGGTTTTTCGCCGTAAGGCGAGTGGTTTTTGTCCTTGGAGGAATGTGGTTAGCCCTCGGTAGAGGGTGGCGAAGATATTGTGTGATTGGCGGCATGGAAACTCGTTTCCAATGACGCAAAGCGCACAATATCATCGCCAGATGCGAAGCATCCCACATTCCTCCAAGGATGTTTTTTATGTTTTTGTTTTCGTGGGAGAACAGAGGGAAGGGGGGGACTGAGGTGGGAGAACAGAGAGGGGGGCTGGGGAGGGGGATTAGAGGCTGCCGATGACCATGCAGAGGACGCCGGCGATGAGGATGCACTGGTCGATGATTTTGAGTTTGAGGTCGCCTTCGCGGAGCACGATCACGGCATAGATAAATGCCACGAGGGCACTGCATCGGCGTATCATTGAGGCTATCGACACCATTGAGCCAGGCTCGGAGAGGCACATGAAGAATGTCAAGTCGGCCACACAAATGAAGAAAGAGATGAAGAGGATTGACCAGCGCCACTGGAATTTGTCGAAGGGCTTTTTGCGGAACCTCAACAGTGCCATCACCACCAACATAATCACCAACTGATAGAACGAATACCAAGCCTCCACATTCAGGGGCTTGAAATGCAGCATCAGGAACTTATCGTAAAGTCCGCTCGCAGCCCACAGCAACACGCTTGCCAAGCCTGCCCAAAGCCACTTGTTTTGCGTGAACGAGATGCCCTCCTTATGCCCGATGAAGCCTACCCACACCAGCGACACGAAGCCCAACACGATACCAATCCACTGGAGCGGACTGGGACACTCGCCGAAGATGATGAGCGCACCCACAAGCACCAGAATGGGGCGAACGGCATTGATGGAGGCTTGAATGGTGAGCGGCAGGTTTTTGATGGAAAAATAGCCCAGCAACCACGAAGCGGTCACAATCACCGCCTTCACGAAAAGATAAAAGTGGCTCATGGGGTGGACGAAGTTGCCGTCCATATCACCAAGGGTGTAGATGAGCACTGGCGACATGAACAGAGTGCAAAAAAAGGTGTTGAGGAACAACACGTGGAACACGTTGTTGCCCTCAAGCGCCAATTTTTTAACTATGTCGTAAAAGCCGAGGCTAATAGACGAGACTATAGCCAGTACTATCCACATATTGGTGATGCTTTCTAATTTATAAGTGGTAAAAATTAATAGAAAATCTCGGATTCTTGCGCAGGCTTATCGTTCACGCCCTTGCTGTGCTCAGCCTCGATTTCCTTGTCGATTTGTTCAAACTCTGAATGATTACTGTGGTATTCTGGAATGAACATCTTCATGCACTTGATCATATCGTGAACATTTCCATGTGCGGCAAAGGAAATGATGTTGGAGATATTGTCGCACACGGTGTTGAAGTCGTAGGTGCGCACTTTCGCCACCATAATTTTATCGTTTTCAGTGGAGTCGAGTGTTTTCTCCTTATCGTTGAGCAGTTCCTCGTAGAGTTTTTCGCCCGGACGAAGGCCGATTTCCTTGATTTCGATATCCACACCTGGGCGCAGACCTGCGAGCGAAATCATGCGAGTAGCCAAATCGTAAATCTTCACTGGTTTTCCCATGTCGAACACATAGATTTCACCACCATTACCCATACAACCAGCCTCAAGCACAAGGCTACAAGCCTCTGGAATGGTCATAAAGTAGCGAATGATGTCGCGGTGAGTGATGGTGACCGGACCACCCTCGGCAATCTGCCTACGGAAAATAGGAATCACAGAGCCGTTGCTGCCGAGCACATTGCCAAACCGAGTGGTGATGAATTGGGTTTTCTTATCCTTGCGCTTTGCATCGAAGAAGAGTGATTGAGTGTAAGCCTCTGCCAGACGCTTGGTGCAGCCCATCACATTGGTTGGGTTCACAGCCTTGTCGGTAGAAATCATCACAAACTTATACACATCGTATTTGAGCGCAAGGTCGGCAATGTTTTTCGTACCCATCACATTGGTGAGCACTGCTTCAGATGGGTTGATTTCCATCATAGGCACATGCTTGTATGCCGCAGCGTGGAACACGAATCGTGGACGGTATTCGGCGAATGCACGCTCCATACGGTCGCGGTTCTGAACGTCGCCCATAAAGAGCACGATGTCGGCTTCGGGGAATTTCTCCTTCATTTCGAGTGCCATGTCGTGCATAGGGGTTTCGGCTTGGTCGACCAAGATGATTTTCTTAGCCTTATAAGTTGCCACCTGACGAACGATTTCGCTACCAATCGAGCCACAGGCGCCGGTAATCATCACCACCGAACCACGGATATTGGAGCGCACAAGCGAATTGTCGAGCACGATAGGGTCGCGGCCCAAGAGGTCTTCAATTTGCACGTTCTTAACGTGGGTGGAGATATTTGCACCCTTATCATCGCCATTCTCGTCGCCAGAAAATTCCTCAACGTGGTTGAGAGAGAGAATGCGCAAGTTGTTGTTGATCAAGAAATCGGCATATTCACGACCCACAAGTTTCACCTTGTCGTGGTTGAAAATAAGAGCGTGAATGCTGTTTTCCACGAAAGTGTTGACCAGCGTATTTTCATCGTAGGGGAACACCTTGAAACCACTGATTTGAGCAGGTGGATTCGCTCCTTTTTCACCCAACAAGCCAATTGGCAAGTATTTACCGCCAATCTCAGTTTTCAAAGCGTTTGCCAGAATAATCGATTCGATCGAAGTGCCAAGCACCAACACACGCTTGCGTTCGGAAGAGTCGTACTGCCTAAGCACTGAATAGGCGTGCTTGATAAGCAATCGCTCCATCACAAGGAACGAGAATGAAATGGCACCAATAATAACGATATTCCAAGAGCGAGCCAATTCTTCGTAAGAGCAAGCCGACAACACGGCATTGATGATCAAAAGTAAAATCGTGCTACCTGCCACCACCAAAAATTCGCGGTAAAGGTCTTCAAAAACCGACAGACGAATAACGGAAGTGTAACTTTTGGTGATAAAAATCATCAGCAAATACACTGCAAGCACTATACCCCAGTTGCGGAGGAAAACGAGTGAGCTAACAGAGTGACCAGGAATAAACGCCTCACTGGTAGCCAAAAGAAGATAACTGCAGGAGATGATGATAAGGTCGACAATCAATACCATCCATCGTGGTGCTGTATTTGCTTTAATTGACGCTAACCATTTAATTTCCAAAAGTTTGCTAATAATCTTATCCATAATTATTCTATATGTTCTACTTAGGATTGTCCGTATGTGTATGTTTTAAACAACGTTTAAAATGTTTTCTGTTTTTTCACATATTTCAAAAAACGATACAAAGTTACAAAACTTATGGTTAAAAATCACAATTTGTAGTAATCCAAATTAGATTTTTTTCAAAAACGGCATCAAAATGCTACACCAAAAAGCCCCAAAAGCCAACAGCATCGAAGATACCAAAATATGTCAAAAAGAAAATGGTAGGGACGTGATACATCACGTCCGCCTACAATCGTGATAATACATTGAAAAACAACTATTTAACGCGGACGCGAAGTATCGCGTCCCTACCAGGCGCCGTTTTTCGGGGAATGGGAAAACCCCGATAATCAGCCCTAAAGTGATTATCGGGGTGAAGCGGATCAAATATTGATAAACCTCAATCGGAGAGGTGAATCGATGATTTTCTTTCTAAAATTTGCGACCTTTTTACTTGAGAAGCATGTTGATGAGGGCAGAAACGTCGCCCACGTTCAGCAAGCCATCTTCGTTGATGTCGCCCTTAGCAGGAGCTGGAGCATTGCCCACGAATCCGACCTTGATTACTTGTTCAAGCACTTGCATATCGATGTCGATGTTCACGCTGAGCACGGTGTCGTTGAGCTTAGCGGTCATCACGATAGGCACTTCGCCAAGCATTGGCCCCATCCAGCTATCGGCATCAATAGTTGGGTCGTCGCCAGCAGAGATAGTCACGTTCTTGTTGAACTTGATGGTGGTAATGCCGTAGGCGTCGGTGCCTTCGCAGCCTTTCAATTCAATGTTACCAACAGGCAACACTTGGTCGCCAGCCACGAGTTTGAAGTTCTTGATGCTCAAGTCATAACCTGCGTCAGTCTTATCCACTGTGATGTTGGTACCCATCGCAGTAGTCTCTTCGTTGATCGCAACGATGAGTTCGCCTTCGTAATTAGTAGCCATGGCCGACACTGCACATGCAGCAGCCACAAAAAATGCTAAAATCTTTTTCATAACTATTTCCATTTATTATTGTTTATCCTAAAATCAAAGTGATGAGTTCAGTCACATCAGCCACATCAAGCGCACCATCGCCGTTGACATCGGCAACCTCGGTGCAAGTTCCCGAATTGAGCACCATATCGATAAGAGCAGAAGCATCTGCTACATCAAGCACACCATCGCCGTTGATATCGCCTTTGAGCACTGGAGCGGCAGGCTTCTTGATATTGATTTCATAAGCCACTTGAGTTTTCAAGTCGGCAGAAACGGCGGTAATCACAGCCACATAGCCATCTGCGGTAGCCTCAACGAGTTTGGTCACCTTAGCGTCTTCGCCTTCCTTCACCACTTCGAAATCGGCAGCCGAAACAGCCTCATCGGCAGCGAGCTCGATGCCTGTGGTTTGGATAGTAGCCAAATCGAGGGCTTGACCCTTGAAAGAGATAGATTTGATGCCAGCGGCATACACGAGTTCAAGGTCGTCGACATACACCGAGTCGGCAACACCATTGGAGTAGCTGCCCTTGCCCGGAGTGGCATTGGTGGAAACGGTGAGCAAGATGGCTTTGGCTTCAGCGCCATTGGTGGCATAGGAAGCGTAGTCGAAGGGGCAAGACACCAATCTCCAATCGCCCACGGTCATATCGGCTTTGTGGGGAGCCGCCACAGCCACCTTGTTGGTGTAGGTTTTATTTTCGGGGTCTTGATAGTAGGTGCCATCGGTGATGACCGCATTGAATGCCGCATAGGGATAGGATGCTTGGGCTTTGGCTTGCGTGAATCGCATCCAGAACTTCACCGAGTCAGGCTTGGCATACATAGGTGTGGCAAACGGGTCGCCATTGGCGTCCTTATCATCGGTGCTCGAAAGGGTGGTTTCGCTATGATTGGCAGGGTCTTCTGCCTTCATACTGCCGGCATATAATCTGCCATTAGTCATCGTACCGTTGGCAATGACGCCGACTACTTTAGAGCATGTCACCACAGCACTCTTCACGCCCTTGGAACCCGGTCGGATTAAAGAAGAAGAAATGAGTTTTGTATTACTCTTTGCGCTATTAAATAAGGCATTTTTCACTTTCACACTCTCAAATCCGTGCCAATGCTTTGGAGCATTGTTCTTGTCGCTCCAAGTTTCAAAGTCGCTGTTAGGCATTTGGAAGTGGGTGCCCACATTTTCAAACTTCACGTCAATCACCTGACCGAGTTCCACCATATTGATGTGGATGTCGGTCACCACATAGCCTTCGCCGGTGAAGCGTGCGTTCATTTCCACCGGCACATTGCCCAAGAGAGGACCCAACCAGTCTTCCTCGGCAATACCTGCGACGTTGCCTTTCTGAATAGTGATGTTTTTATTCACATAAAGGGTGGTGAGATTGCCAGCAACCGCACCAGTCACATTTTCAATTACGATGTTGCCCACTGGGAGAACAGATTCTCCTTCATCGAGCATGAAGTTAAGAATACTCAAATTATACTTACCTGCATTCTCCACAATAGAGATAGTGGCAGGCTGAGTGCTAGCCTCTCCGTTAATCGAAACGGTGAGATTGCCCTTGTAGTCGGTTGCCATTGCCGAAAGGGTCATGAGCACTGCACAAAACAATGTTGATAACTTTCTCATGTTTTTCTTTTTTAATTATAAATTAGCGTGTAAATATTTTTTATCCGAAATTAATAGAACGCATAAGTCACACCTATGGAGCCATAGATAGGCACGAGCGTTTGTTCAATGATTTTGAAACCGCTACGATGAATGCCGTGGAATCCGCACGAGAGGTCGGCATAGGCGCCAAATCGGCGGCCGAACGCCCAATCCACACCCACATCGAAGCCCACTTGCCAGCGGCGCATGTCGGGGGTGAAATCGTAGTCGCCACGCTCATCAGGAGTGGAACCAAGCATCACCTTCGGGCCTGTAGGGTCGTCGACGCGGATATAGCCGTCGTAAGCCCAGCCGTAGAACTCACGGCCTGTGAGATACGACACATAGGGACCAGCCTTGAAGGTCACCTTCTTGTAGTGGAAAGTGGCTTGCACTGGGAAGGTGAACATCCATTGTGTGGTTTTGGTCACCACCTTGCCAGTGAACATGCCACCAAGGCGCTCTCCACCTTTCACCATTTCCATCTTGTAGTTCTTCACCGAAGCATCTACCGACATACCCTTATTTTCAAAACGCACACCCACCATCAATCCGAAATCGCCATCAAGCGGCTTTTCGGCGTTGATGCCAAAGGCAATGTTGGGCGTGAGCGGAAATTTGTTCATTTTGCGAATACTTGCCGGCATATTGAGCGGAGCGGAGCCACCCAAATTATAGCCTAAGCGTGCGCCATACTTCACATCGGAGAGCACTCCTTTGTGGAAAAAACTCTGCGCCTGAGCGCCTACGGCAGTGAGCAAAGCCACAGCGGCAATTAATATCGTTTTTTTCATTATTCTTCAGTTTGGCAAGTTAAACGAACCTTATCCACAAGGAGGCAGCTGCCGATGGCACCTTGAAACGAAGCACCTTCCTCGCTGCTGGAGAACACCACAGCAAGGTTGTAACCCTTGTTGGCGAGAAGCACCTTGTCGATTTCCTCATAATACTCAAATTCCACTTCAAATGGTGTCCATTGGCTGGTGGCTGGGAGCGATTTCACTTTCGCAAGCGCCACAATCAGCGGACTGGTAAGCACATTGTCACCACGCAAGCGCACAGGGTTGCCCTGGGCATCGTGGTTGCGATACATCACAGCGTAGATTGAACCTTCATCCACACGGCCTACCACCTCTTTACCACTCTTGTCCTGGAATTTCTTGCCCGGCTGATACTGATAGTAGCCCGACAATTTCACAGGCTCAAGAGTGAACGGCACACCGAAGCGAGTGGCCGCCATGGCGTTGCCCAAGGCTTGCGACACGTCGAACTCGCCCAAGAAGAAGTTGCCAGCCGCCAAGCGCATGTTTGCCATTGCGCCAAACGGACCAGTGTCGCAAGTGGTGAGCTTCAGCGCCTTGCCGTCCATACCGTCGATGGGCACGGTAGGATACTGGTCAGGGAGTGCCGACGACTTGCTCATCTTGTAGCCCGGATTGCCCGTAGCCCATTCGTTGCCGAAAGTGCCATCAAGGCGCTCGTTGTGCCAGATGTAGTATTTTTTAGTTTGTGGATCTAATTCAAAATTCTCGAAATCATACTTGATTACGCTCTTCACCACATGCACAGGCTCTGGCGAAATAGTGATTTTGTAGTCGCGGTGCCAGTTGCCGTCTTGCGAAGTCACACGATAACTCACAGGCACATCAGCCTGAAAGTCGTCGCCCTCGGTAATGCGCTGAATGGTGGCACCTTCGGTGATTTTAAATTCGAGCGTGATGCCATCGAGCGGTGCGTTGCGACGCACGTTAAACACCGCCTCGTTGTCGGTATAGAGAAGGGATTTGGCAGAATCTGTCTTATTGAAAAAAACCTCATCTACGTGATTCGTGTGAAGAATCACCTGCTCGATGTCGCACTCCGCATTTAGCGGCTCATCCTTGCAGGAAGAGGCAAAAAGCAAGCACACCAAGCCCATTAATAACCCTATTTTGTGACGCTTAAACATAGTTTTCTTAATGATGACAAATTAATTTTGTAACAGTTAGGCGCTAAAACACCAATTGCAAAGGTAATAATTATTTACCAAATTTTTGCACAATGAGTAATAATAGAATTAAAAATCAGACATTTTGACCATCAACAACCATAGAAAAAACGAAGAAACAGACCGAATCAATTTTTGATTAGCCGTTGGAAACGGCTGATTATGGTTAACTCCATGCAAGCGAATGAAGCGGTTCAGTGGAAAAATACTGGGGGACTGAAACAAAAACATAAAAAACAGCTCGCCTTCGGCGAAAAACCAAACCTGGTAGGGACGTGATACTTCACGTCCGCC
>ERZ827496.918-NODE-918-length-37682-cov-20.887926_pt1 | contig 37682 bp, 27 predicted proteins | sample MGYA00519769_ERZ827496 | MGnify/ENA primary metagenome ERZ827496 (study PRJEB31778, sample SAMEA3449327) | human gut metagenome | biome: human gut; feature: human-associated habitat; material: faeces | place: United Kingdom | collected 2010/2012 ...
TAGCTTATAGATTGTAAGTAACCCTATCTCTATTTTCTATTTTGAGACAGCCTCAGGGGCAGCCGACCGATTGACCGCTTCTGATGTTAAACTGGACGGTATGGCCGACATCAGTCGTGGACTAGAAGGACGATCTGCTGGTGTATCTGTACAAAATGTATCTGGCACATTTGGTACAGCTCCCAAAATTCGAGTTCGCGGTGCAACTTCCATTTATGGAAATTCCAAGCCCTTGTGGGTAGTAGATGGAGTCATCATGGATGATGTGGTAGAAATTGGGGCAAACGACCTTTCCTCCGGCGATGCCACTACCCTAATCAGTTCGGCCATCGCAGGTCTGAACTCCGATGACATTGAAAGCTTTCAAATATTAAAAGACGGTTCCGCCACATCTATCTACGGAGCCCGAGCCATGGCTGGAGTCATCGTGGTCAACACAAAAAAAGGTAAAGCGGGCACCAGCCGATTCAGTTATACCGGTGAATTCACTACCCGCCTGAAACCTTCCTACCGGACATTCAACATTATGAATTCTCAAGACCAGATGGGAATTTATAAAGAATTACAAGATAAAGGCTGGCTAAATCTGGCAAGTACTTACCGGGCATCCAATAGCGGTGTATATGGAAAGATGTATCATCTTATCAATACATACGACCCTGTTGCAGGACAATTTGCCCTGCTGAACAATGCAGCAAGCCGCAATGCCTATCTACGTGAAGCGGAATACAGAAACACCGACTGGTTCGACCTTCTGTTTAGCAATGCATTGATGATGAATCACTCCGTCAGCATGTCCAGTGGTTCAGACAAATCCACCTCTTACGTATCATTAAGTGCCATGACAGATCCAGGATGGATGAAAGGTACGAATGTACAGCGGTACACTGCAAACTTAAATACCACATACAACCTACACAAAACATTGTCGCTGACCGTCATTGCCAATGGTTCCTACCGCAAGCAGAAAGCTCCTGGCACAATCGGACAATCAAGAGATGCTGTCACAGGAGAAGTATCCAGAGGATTCGACATCAATCCCTACTCTTATGCACTGAATACTTCAAGGACATTAGACCCCAATGAGTACTATTCACGTAACTATGCAGACTTCAATATTTTCAACGAATTAAACACTAACAACATTACACTAAATGTCGTAGACCTGAAATTTCAAGGAGAATTAAAATGGAAACCGATTATGGGGCTGGAATTCAGTGCTCTAGGAGCGGTGAAATATTCATCATCCTCCCAAGAACACAAAATTACGGAACACTCCAACCAAGCTATGGCCTACCGTGCCATGGACGATGCAACCATGCGGAAAAACAATCCATGGCTGTATACAGACCCAGACATTATCAATTCACTCCCATTCAGTATCCTGCCCAAAGGCGGCTTCTATAACAAAACTGATTACCGCATGTTCAGCTACGATTTCCGTCTGTCTACCTCTTGGAATAAAGTATTTGGAAACGACAACATCATCAACCTCTATGCCGGTATGGAGGCCAATGCACAAAACCGTTCAAACAATGTTTTCCAAGGATGGGGGATGCAATATGACAATGGAGAAATTCCTTATTTTGATTACAATGCCTTTAAAAAGATGCGCGAAGATAATTCAGACTATTATTCCCTGTCAAATACCCGAAGGAGAACTTTAGCCTACTTCGCTACAGGAACTTATTCCTATCAAGGACGCTACAGCCTCACGGGGACTTTCCGTTATGAAGGCACAAACCGCCTAGGAAAGGCCCGTTCTGCACGCTGGCTACCAACTTGGAATATAGGATTTGCATGGAACATGCACGAAGAAAAATTCTTTGAGAAACTTCAACCTGCATTCTCTCATTTCACACTTAAATCGTCTTATAGTTTGACTGCTGATGCAGGTCCTGCCGACGTGACCAACTCATTTGTAAACATCAACAGTTACACCCCTTGGCGACCAAGTGCTTCGGTAGGTGAATCAGGATTGCATATCGTTGAACTGGAAAATGGAGACTTAACTTACGAAAAGAAACATGAAATCAATGTCGGCGTAGACATGGGATTCCTTAATAACCGGATAAACATCGAATTCGCGTGGTACAAACGTAACAACTATGACTTGATTGGAGCCGTACTCACACAAGGTGTAGGAGGAGAAACCAGAAGAAACGCCAACCTAGCTTCCATGAAATCTCACGGATATGAGGTCAGTCTTTCCACTCAAAATATCGTAACAAAAAATTTCCAATGGAGCACCAATTTCATTTTTGGCTATAGCAAAACGAAAATCACCGACCTAAAATCACAGACTTACTTGTTCGACTTAGTGACAGGCTATGGCCAACGTGAAGGATATGACTGGGGAAGTATTTTCTCTATCCCATTTGCCGGACTGGATGAAGACGGATTCCCGACATACTTGTGGAACGGGAAAATAATTGACAAGACCAATTATGGTGCTATCAATTTCCAGCAGATTCAGGATGTTGATTTCCTAAAATATGAAGGTCCCCGTGATCCGACCATCACAGGCAGCTTTGGAAATATATTTACCTACAAAGGATTCAAACTAAATGTATTCATTACCTATTCCGCTGGGAACAAGGTTCGTCTGGACCCGCAATTCTCCAGTACCTACAATGACCTGGATGCTACACCCAAAGATTTTAAAAACCGCTGGATGCTGCCGGGAGAAGAAAAAATTACCAACATCCCTGTTATACCAAGTGCACGGGATAACCAAAAATACAGTAACTTGAATTATGCCTATAACGCCTATAATTATTCAGACGCACGTATTGCCGACGGTGGATTCATTCGCATGAAAGAAATCTCACTGACATACGATTTCCCTAAATCCGTACTTGGCAGTCAGAACATTCTAAAAACACTTTCATTGAAAGTACAGGCTACTAACCTATTCCTGATTTATTCAGATGATAAATTAAACGGACAAGACCCCGAGTTCTTCAATTCAGGTGGTGTAGCCGCCCCCGTACCCAAGCAATTTACTCTTACCTTAAGAGCCGGTTTCTAACTTCAAATATTTATACAATTATGAAAATAAAACATTTATTACTCAATATAACATTGCTGATTGCGGCTTGTGGAATTTCCTCATGCGATGATTTTCTGGACACAATGCCCGACCAACGTACCGAACTGGACAATATGGACAAAGTACGCGATATCCTGATTTCAGCTTATCCGGGACAATATCCAATGCTGATGTTTGAATTTATGTCGGATAACTATGATGACAACGGAGACACATACAGCAGTCCAATGAATCTGATAATAGAATCCTATTACTGGAAAGATGCGGTGGAATCCGACCAAGACTCCCCCAACGGTCTCTGGAACTCATGCTACAGAGCCATTGCTGCAGCCAATCAAGCACTCGAAGCCATAGAGGAATTAGGAGATACAGAAGAATATCAGGTATACAAAGGAGAAGCCTTGCTATGCAGAGCTTACGGGCATTTTCTTCTGTCCAATATATTCTGCATGGGATATAATTCACAAACGGCAGCGTCCACACTAGGTATCCCTTATATCACTGCACCTGAAAAGAAGGTAGGCGTAGTATACGACAGACAAACACTGCAACATGTATATGAAATGATTGATGCGGACATAGAAAAGGGCCTTCCACTAATCAGAAATGCCGCGTTCGACGTACCGCTTTATCATTTTAACCCCAAAGCGGCCTATGCCTTTGCTGCTCGTTTCAATCTATTTTATGGGAAAAATTATGATAAAGTCATCGAATATGCCAATGAAGTCCTCGGTGATTCCCCCCTGCCTGTATTACGAGATCTGAGCCAGTATGATAAATTCACCACCATGCAAGAATGGACTTACGGGTATATCAACAAAGACGAACCAGCCAACCTGATGCTTTTACCAACCATCTCACGGTATGGACGAGCTTTCAACCAACGATATGCCATTACCCAAGCAATCATGCGTTCGCAATTGGTATGGTCTTTATTTCCTGGAGGCAAACAGCTGGAAGTGTACAATACGGTTTTCCAGTCTAATTATGTGAGCTACATTGTACCCAAAATGGCTGAACTTTTTGAAATTACAAACCAAATAGCTCAAACAGGGTTCCCTCACATTGTTGTCCCGGCCTTTACCACAGACGAAACCTTATTATGTCGGGCAGAAGCTTATGTATTAAAGAAAGAATATGACAAAGCAGCCACCGACCTGTCTTATTGGTATGTCAAAAAAGGTATTGAAGCACATAGTTCCGATGAAATAGCCGACTTTTACAAAGCCAGTTCACCTGAAACCAATGCCAAGCCACTAAATACTGGAGTGAATTATGATGAAAAGCAGACCAACATGCTGCATGCCGTATTACATGCACGCCGGGTGGAAAGCATTCATGAAGGAGGACGTTGGATGGATATCAAACGCTACGGTATATCCATCACACACAATATTTATGGAAGCAATCCCATCGTATTGAAATCGGATGACCCCCGAAAAGCCATCCAACTCCCGATTGATGTACTAGCTGCCCCTGGCAACATGACTCCGAATCCCAGATAACCTACCTTAAAAAATTACGAATATGAAAAGACATATTGCTATATACCTGTTACTTGCTTTTCTTATGGGAAGCATAAGCACTTCATGCTCAGAAGAAAAGTTGAGTGAAGTCAGCATTTTTGACGATACTTTGCAAAACGAGCCTAATGAATTGGATAAATGGCTTGAAAAAAATTATCTCTATACCTACAACATTGACTTCAAATACCGGATGGAAGACATCGAGTCTAGCCTAAGCAACAACCTGGTTCCCATCGACTATCAGTTAGCCGTACAAATGGCTCGCATCATCAAACATGTATGGTTCGAGGCATACGATGAAGTAGGCGGCATTAATTTTACCCGACAGTATGCCCCTAAAATTATCCATCTTATCGGTTCGCGCCAATGGAATCCAAACGGGACAGTAACCTTAGGATATGCAGAAGGAGGACTAAAAGTAACTTTGGTAGGAGGAAACTGGCTAGAGCCAAACAATATTCCGTTTATGAACGAGATGTATTTCCAAACCATGCACCATGAATTCTCTCATATTCTGCACCAAACAAAAAACTATCCGGTGGAATACAATCAGCTAAGTGAAGGACATTATTCTCCCTCCGGATGGAACAATCGTACAAAAATTTCCCAATATGCCCCTTACGGCTTTGTAACGGCTTATGGAAGCAGCCAACCTACGGAAGACATTGCAGAAGTTACCGCGTGCTACCTCACATGGTCGCAAGCACAATGGGACAAGTTAAAAGAAGGAACTCAAAAAGATGAAGACGGAAATCCTGTAAGTGGCGGATGGGAAATCATCCAACAAAAAATCACCATTATGAAAAACTACATGAAAGACAGTTTTGGTGTAGATATGGACCAGCTTAGGGATGCTATCAACCGAAGATGCGAAGAAATCCAACACATGGACCTGAACAAGTTGCCGGAATAATTGAAAACCTATAAAAACCATTTCTTATGAAAAAAATATTACCTTATATAGCCTATTTCTTCATTCTATTTCTGTATGCATGTACGAATGAAGTTGACGATTTGTTCGACGTACCTGCCCAACAACGCGTAAATGAAGAACTTAAAGCCTGCAAACAGTTACTAACCAGTTCGGAAAACGGTTGGAGACTGGAATATTATCCTTCTGCCAATCAGTCATACGGTGGATATGTCATGATTCTGAAATTTACAGATAAGGACGTAACTGTTTCCTCCGAAATAACTGCAAGTCCCACAAAGAGTGTAACCAGTCTATATTCATTAAAATCAGATATGGGACCGACCCTAAACTTTGATAGCTACAACCGAATTTTACATTACTTTTCCGATCCTGACAACAAGGGAGGAGCTGGATTAGGCAAAGGATACGAAGGAGACTATGAGTTTATTATTCAATCTCATTCTGAGAATGAAATTATCCTGAAAGGGAAAAAGACCAAGAACATCATGAAAATGATACGCATGGAAACAAGTGGAGAAAATTATCTGACAGAGCTCCTCAATCTCCGCAACAGCATTACTTCTGTACAAGGTATTCTCGGTTACAAAGGACAAATCAATGGACAGGAAATATCTATCACTATGCCTTCCGACCGTAAAATGTCAATCCAAGTAAGTAATAATGAACTACTGAACGTAGCTTATATGTATACTCTTTCTGGAATTCAATTCTATCAACCAATAGAAATTGGAGGAAAAGAAGTCACCGGACTGGATTGGTCTAAAGAGCATACGACCTTTACCTATGAAGGAAAAAATCTGGAAGAAGTTCCCGATCCAGTTTATCCGAAGTACCTGAAATACTTAGGAAACTATACCATGACCTATTATTTTGGTTCAACAGAAAGGAACATCCCTGTCAAACTGGTTAATAAGACTTACAATGCAAGCAACAAACTTTATGAGCTGCAAGGATTGCCATTCCCGTTGCAAGTCAATTATAACACAGAAAAGGACTGCATGGAAATCCTGACCTATACCACAAATGATTACTACGTAGCTGTATGGGAGATAACCGGTTCTGCTACCCTGAGCTGGAGTACCGGCCTTGGTCTTATCGGACAACTCAAGACGGGAACCGACAATGTGTATGAATTTGTTGACAACGGAGTATGGGGCAGCAAAATCGCCCGTGGCTTCATTCTATGGAGTGCTTCTGGAGAATACAAAGGCTTTGGAGGAGATTCGCGCTTCCAATATATTGTATTGACAAAAACGAAAGAATAAACAGCAACTAAAAATTTTGGATATGAAAAATATATGCATTCTTTTCATGGGTATATTTCTTCTCTGTATCACAGGATGTTCTGAGGATCAAAATATAACCCGGCAACTAAAAGTTACAGAAACACATGCCGATTTCGACTGCTTCGGAGGAACCGGAACTATCCAATTTAAATCTTCTGTTCCCGTTACTGTGTCATCCAGCGATGAATGGTGCAAAGTTAGCCAGACCGGGGAAACCATAACCCTGGAAGTAGCTCCCAATTTAAAGATCAACAGCCGCACTGCCATTGTCTGCTTAAAAACCACTACAGAAGAAACAATTGTACCAGTTTCTCAGCTTGGAGATATTTTATACAATGACTTTTCAAATGTCAACGTATCTGCTACTGGAGGAGAAACCACATTTCATGTAAAATCAAATCATGAAATTATTTTTGAAAATGTAGATACTTCATGGATTACCATCACTCAAGAAGGTGAAACCGTTACCGTCAAAGCTGCTCCCCTCCCCAAAGGGGTACGAGAAAATGTGATACGGATAAAGGCAGGAGAACATCAAATGGAAATCGTCTTCAAGCAGGTCAATATCACAGGGCCGTATAACTGCTTCATCAATGGAGGAAAAACGGCTTATGGTACTTGTACAATTGAAACCACACAAGAAGAAGATGTATACCGCGTAACTCCCAAAGGAAGCTCATTCGATGCCCCTTATAAGATTCTTTATCGCAATGGAAAACTATCCATTCCTTTCGGGCAATATCTAGGACAATATTCTGGAAATCCACCTTTCGTCTATTTATGTGCCTACGATAAAAAGGGAAGATTAAGCTGGGGGGCTGAAGTTTCTTATGAAGCGGATTTCACTTTGGATGAAAACAACAGAGCTGTCCTGACCTTTAAAGACAACGGAAGCTGGAGTGGACAACATATAGATGGTTTCTACTATGGCCAGTTCAATAATCTACTGGAGAAAGGAGGAACAACCACAGGAGCAGGTATAGCCGCAATTGTAGATTTAGTATGGATTAGTCAATAAAAGAGAAATTCTTTAACAAAGAGGCCGTCTCAAAATAAACATTGAGATGGCCTCTGTCGTTTCATATCAGATTGAAGTCAATGGTGCTGTGGGCAGGTACCCTGATACCGGTCAGTCACATGAAGCGGATGTCATTGCAGCAGAACTCCTCGATGCGGCGGCTGGAATAGATATTGCGCAGATAGGCATATACCAGAATCTGCAGCATCATGCGGGGATGGTAGGCCGGACAGCCTTTGACGGAGTACTTGCGGTAAAGTTCTTCCAGGCTGATCTGTTCAATAATACGGTGAACAACCCGGACCGGGTCGTTCTGGGGAATAAAATCGCCTAAACACGGAGGTAAAAGCAGATTATCGTTGGATGTATGGTTTTTAAACATTATCTTTGGAATATATTGCTTGATTCCCTAAGAGACGAAAAATTAGGGAGACGGGCAAGTCCTGACTGAGCGAAGTTTGGGCTTGCCCGATTTTTTGCAGACACAAAAAAGGCCATCTCAAATTATATTTCAATTTGAAACAGTCTCTTTGTTAATTCAAGTCTTGACATACACGTATCAATATAAAAATGACATTACCCTAAATATTCATCACAATGTCACAACTATATGAAAAATTTCATTTAAGTAGCAATAAAACATGAACATTTTGAAAAAACCTCATTAAACATTTTCCTATTTCAAGAAAAAAGTCTAAATTAAACCCAAAATTTGGAAATAAATATCCACACAACACATGGCAAACAAATAAAATAGTAGCAAAACCTTATTCCGAATGATTAAAAACATAAAATAAACTATTCTTAATATGAAAATGAAATCATTACTAGGGATTATGCTTTCCCTAAGCATTCTGCCCGCTTGTCAGAATGACGAAACAAGTATCATCCAGAACGAAGTGAACAAGTATGGAATCACTTTCACTTCCATCATAGATGATTCCAATGCTTCACGAGCCTACGACGGATCATGGGAAACAAACGACGTGATCGGGCTTTTCATGCTTTCACACGAAGGACAGAATATGGTGAGTGGAAATGTGCCATATATTACGAAAAGTGGGAACGGTTATTTTACTGGACTGAACACTTCCATGAACTATCCGGAAGATGGAAGTGCAGTTGATTTCATTGCATATTACCCTTACAGTGAACAGGTCAGCGACTATAAAGCATACCCTATAGACTTGAGCAACCAAACTACACAAAATACCATCGACCTGATGACGGCTACAAACCTGACGGGACGCAACCAAACTTCTCCACAAGGAAACCTTCAATTCAAACACTTGCTGGCCAAAATGGTGTTGAACCTGAAATCTACAACCGGCAGTTCATTAAAAGGTATAAAAGCATCTATTAATGGGCTGAAAGTGAAAGGTACAGCCAATCTTTCCAGCGGTATCATTACGGCCACCAATGAAACTGCTACCATCTCTTTCTATATGAACGAAAACGGTACGCAGGCTGAAGCAATCCTACTTCCGCAACCCCTGACCGGGAAATTAAAAATTCAGCTGGAACTGAACGGACAGACTAAAGATATTGAAACAACGGTTACGGGAAACATCGAACAAGGAGCCAAATATATTTGCAATGTCAATATAAATTATAAAGGGGGAGAAATCACAACCGATCCTCAGGCAAAATATACAAGATGGACAGAAACACCATTGATTACCGAGTCTCAACTAACCAAATCAAATATAAAATACATTACTCATTACACTGGAGAGTATTACCCCAGCAACACATTCAATGGAACTGAAATCCGAAATTACAGCATGCTTTATGATACCGATTTAAAGATAGCCTACTGGGTAGCTTATCCTCTGTGCAACTGGTACGTAAATGGAAGCGGAAAACGTACTGATGCATGGGACTATGACCCTCAATTATCTAAATCACTACAAGCCAACCTGTCAAGTTCATATCCTGCCAACGATTATGACCGAGGACACCAACTTCCAAGCGGTGACCGCCTGCGGTCAAACGCCATCAACAGCCAAACGTTTTACTACACCAACATGACTCCCCAAATAGGCAAAAAACTGAACCAGACTATTTGGGCAGATCTGGAAGATGCGGTCAGAGGATGGAGCAGTGCAACAGATACATTGTATGTCGTAACAGGAGCTATGCCTACAACCTCCACCGACCAGACTATCCAATATACTACTGACCGTGACGGAAGTAAAATAGCCATACCTAAATACTATTTCAAGGCACTTGCACGAAAAGTAAACGGACAATATCAGACTGTAGGCTATAAGTTAGACAACATTTCGTACAGCGACAGAAACTTTAACATAGGACTTGTATCTGTCAAAGAATTGGAAGAAATGACTGGCTTTACATTTTTCCCAGATAAACCAGAAATCACTGAAAGCATAAAAAGCCAAAAGACTGCATGGAAATAATCTAATCATGTTCCTTATAAATATACAATTATGAAGATCTCGAATTTACTGTACATGGGGGCATTATCAACCCTAGCTCTAGTGAGCTGTACAAACAACGATGACAACAGCGAATGGTACGGAAGTGAAGGTATCGTCTTTACTACTGCCATTCAGTCAAGAGTATCCGGCAACACTTGGAATGCGAACGACGAAGTAGGTATCTACATGATGAACGCAGGAGGTACTATTGATGCAGCTACTGCACAAAACAAGAAGTACATTGCACAAACCAACGGTACACTGACAGCAGCTTCGGGCAATGGCATCTACCTTCCGGAAAGTGGAAGTGTAGACTTCATTGCATACTATCCTTATACCACAAGCGTAAGTGGTAACAAAATCGCAGTCAACGTATCAGACCAAAGTAAACCAGCCGCCATCGACTTGATTTACTCTAACGGAACTAAAGGAGTAGCAGCAACCACATCTTCCAACATCAGCCTGACGTTTACTCACAAATTGTCGAAAATGACCATCAACGTATCAAAAGACGCCACAATTGAGACTTTGAACGGACTGACTATCGACATGAACGGAATCAGTACAGAAGGAGAATTCAATTTAGGCAATGGAACGTTGACTGCTACCGCTGGCACCAACCAGAAAGACGTGGCCATGAATGTAAATGCAGAAGGTACAACCGCCACTGCAATCATTCTCCCAACCGCAGCCTCTACCGATCAGACTGCTGTGACTTTGAAATTCAACCTCGCAGGTAAGTCATACACTTATACCCTAACTGATGCTTCGATCTTTGAAGAAGGCAAAAACGTTACCTTCAACGCTAACTTGTCCATCAACAATGGCAAACCAGTAGTAACTGTAGGTACAGCAACCATTGAAGATTGGACTGAAAAACCAGGTGGAGATATTAATGTAGATTTTGATGGTGAAGTTCAACCAGGTAAAGAAACCGTAGTATTGGATGAATCATTCGCTACCGGCCAAGGAAACTTTACCATTAAAGATAAACAACTTCCGGAAGGAGGAAGTTATGTTTGGAAACATGACGCAGGAACAACCACAGGAGGAACTCCTTATTACTATATGAAAGCCAGTGCATTTATCAGTGGTGCCAAAGCATCAGAAAGCTGGTTGATTTCTCCAGAAGTAGATTTGTCTACCGCTACTACTGCCACCCTGAGTTTCATGCATATCATTAACCATGCAGGTGATATGAAAACTCAACAGACCTTATGGGTTACCGAAACATCTACAGAGAACTGGCAACAAGTAGCGATTCCAAACTACCCTGCTGGAAACAACTGGGATAAAGTTTCTTCAGGAAATATAGACTTATCTGCTTATACTGGCAAAAAAATCAAGTTTGCCTTCAAGTATGTAAGTACAACTGCGGCTGCAGCTACATGGGAAGTTTATGATGTGAAAGTCATTGCCAACGGAGAAGGTGGCGGAACAGTTACACCAGAACCGGATCCAGAACCAGGGACGGAAACTGGAAATGCAGACTTATTTATTTCTGAATATGTAGAAGGGTCAAGCAACAACAAATACATTGAAATCTATAATCCGACTAACGAAGTAATCGATTTGTCTGCTTATGCAATTGATTTAAATACAAATGGAGGAGCATCGTGGAGTAAAGATGGCACAGGATATTCAAATTATAGCGAACTATCTGGAACCATTGCAGCAAGATCAACCATAGTTTACAAAAATAGTAACGCTACAATTTACCCAGGAGAAGCTACTGTTTGCAACGCAATCAATTTCAATGGAAACGACCCGGTTGGTTTATTCAAAAATGGAGTCCTTATCGATATTATTGGAACATTTAATGGCGGTAGCGCTGATTTTGCTAAAGATGTGACTTTACGTAGAAAGTCTAATGTGACAGCGCCTTCTTCTACGTATAATGCATCTCAATGGGAAACTCTTTCCAAAGATGATGTGAGTGGATTAGGAAATCACACTATGGACTAATATTTTCATTTTGAATTCCTCTAAAAAGAGAACATGAAAAAGCTCTATAAAACTTTTTCATGTTCTCTTTTAACCCCTTATAAATTACACTAAACTAACAATTAATTTTTTATGAAACACAAATTACTGTTCTTCATGGCATTCTTCCTTCCTTACCTTGCCTTTGCACAAGGAAATGTGAACGTGAAAGGAAGTGTGATCGGAGCAGTAAGCAATGACCCCGTTCCCGGAGTCATCGTGACGGTAAAAGGACAAAACCGTCAAGCTAGAACCGACGCGGATGGAAACTTTACCATCCGGGACATCAAGCCGGGAAAATACGTCATTCAGCTTAACTCCGTAATGATTACGCCCAAGAGTGTATCCATTGAAGTAGAAGACTTAGGCGTAACTGAACTAAAACCTATCCGAGTAACTGAACTGAACGCCAACGAAGATGTATCCATGATTGGTATCATTGATGCAGGCATGGTAGACGATGATGTAGAAACTTCCGGCCAGGATGTAAGTTCTACCGTTATTTTATCTAACGATATTTTCCTGAACAAGGCGGCTTATCAACTGTCACCAGCCCGTTTTTCTCCACGCGGCTACAACAGCACACAGGAAGTGAAATACATCAACGGAGTAGAATTCAACGACCAAAACCGAGGTGTCTTCAATTATGCATCAGTGGGAGCGTTGAACGATATGACCCGCAACGGAGACGTGACAAACTTCACCGCACCTTCTTCTTTTACTTTTGGAGAACTGGGAGGGACCGAAAACATCAATATGCGGGCTAGTACTTACACTCCAGGTGGAAAGTTAACTTTAAGCTACACGAACCGAAATTATTATCTCCGGGGTATGTTTACCTATTCTACCGGATTAAAAGACAACGGATGGGCGTTCACAACTTCCATCGGTGGACGTTATTCCAATGAAGGTAATATCGATGGTACATTCTACAAGAATGTTTCTTTTGCTTTTTCTGCCGAAAAGCAATGGCTGGGTGGAAAACACAGTCTGTCTATGGTAGCTTTCGTTTCACCGGTACAACGCGGACAGCAAGGAAGTTCCTACCGTGAAGTATATGAACTGACAGGAAACTACCTTTATAACCCGAACTGGGGATATCAGAACGGAAAGAAAAGAAATGCCAAGGTGGTAACGGCCTTCGACCCGACAGCTATTATTTCACACATTTGGAAAATCAATGACAACATGACGCTGACCACAGGCGTAGGAGCACACTATGCCCGTTATGGAAATACAGCACTGAACTGGTATAATGCTCCAGACCCACGACCGGATTATTACCGTTATTTGCCGTCATATTTCGAAAACGAGGAAACACAGGCTAGATACAAAGCCTTATGGAGCAGCAATCAAACGGATTTTACTCAGATTAACTGGAATGACTTGTACCTGGCTAATGCCAACAATATCCGTAATGGCAATGGAGCTGCTGTCTACATGGTAGAAGAACGCCGCAGTGATTTATTGGAAACCTCATTCAACTCTACCCTGAATGCACACATGAGCCGACACTTTGACATTACGGCTGGCATAGGGGCAAGATATACCCAGTCACGCCAATTTAAAACCGTAAACGACCTCTTGGGAGCCGAATACGTATTGGACATCGACAAGTTTGCAGAACAGGATTTCTCCGGAGACCCTGATAAAATACAAAATGACTTGAACCGTCCACAAAGAAAGGTGTATGAGGATGGCATCTTCGGTTACAACTACAACCTGAACATTTACTCATTGAACGCATGGGTAGTTAACCAGTATCATTCACGTTATTGGGACTACTATTATGGTATGAAACTGACTTATACCAGTTTCCAGCGTGACGGTAAAATGCGTAACGGACGTTATCCTGACAGCTCCTTCGGAAAAGGTGCACGCCACCAGTTTACCGACCTGACAGTAAAAGGAGGATTGACTTATAAATTCAACGGACGTCACATGATCAATGCCAATATCAGCTACGGAAGCGAAGCTCCTCTGCCCAACGAAGCTTACGTATCACCACGTATCACCGACCGTACAATCGATAATATGAAGAGCGGACGCATTCTCTCTGCTGATATCAACTACATCTTCTCTACTCCTCATTTGGCCGGACGTATCGGAGTATTCCAAACCAATTTCTACGACCAGATGGAACGTAGCAGCTACTACGATGGCATTGAAGGAACTTTTATCAACCACGTGCTTTATGGAGTGAATCGGATCCACAGAGGAGTTGAACTGGGAGCTACTTATAAAGTAGATGACCACTGGAGCTTTGACTTGGCCGGCACCGTGGGCGAATATTACTATAGCAATAATCCAGACGGTATAAAGAATTCAGAAAACGGAAAAATTGTCGCACAAGAAAAAGTATACATGAAAGATGTATATGTGGGTGGAGTTCCACAAATAGCCGGTACATTCGGAATCCGTTACTTCATCAACTATTGGTTCCTGGGAGCCAACCTGAACGGATTTGCACGCAATTACATTGAAGCAGCCCCACTCCGCCGCTTGGCATCAAGCTACACTTCTGTCACACCGTATAACCAATACTACGATGCGTTCAAACAACTGACTACACAAGAACGTTTCCCAGCAGCCTATACACTGGATTTATCTGTAGGAAAAATCTTTTATCTGCCTGGAAAACAGTCTATCAACTTTAATCTTTCTCTAAACAATGTACTGAATAAAAAAGACATTTGTACTGGAGGATATGAACAAGGCCGTTTCGACCTTGAACATCCGGAACGCTTTGGAGGAAAATACTATTACATGCAGGGAATCAACTGCTTCTTAAATGTCAGCTACCGTTTTTAATCAATAACTTACATAAAACTCAGAATATATGAAACTCTTAAAAAATATCAGTCTGCCACTCATTGCTTCACTCGCTCTTTTTGCCTGTGAACGAGACTACGACGCTCCTCTCCTGACAGAACCTGAATATACAGGCCCGTCAGCTAATATTACGATTTCCGAACTTCGCACACAAACGGCTGCGGCTACTGAAGACACTCCTGTCATCATTTCGCAAGATCAGGTACTGAAAGCAGTAATCACCGGCAACGATGAATCGGGAAACATCTTCAAGAAAATCTACCTGCAGGATGAAACGGGTGCCATTGAGATGGAAGTAGACCAAAGCAGTGTATACAATTACTACCCGGTAGGTCAGACAGTTTATGTAGACCTGAACGGACTGAGCATCTCCGTATATGGTGACGAACAGCAATTGGGCCACCCACAAGGCTATTTGTATCGAACTCCATGGGAGGATTTTGAACAACACGTAAGCAAAGACGGATGGGCTAATCCCGAAAATGCAAAACCTCTTGTAATTGATGACATCAGCACCATCAATACAAACCCTGATGCATACAAATTCAAACTGATTCAATTTACTGGAGTAACTTTCCAAAACGGAGGGACTGGAATCTTCGCTCCTGAAAGCGGTTATGGTGAAGAAAACATTACCGACAGCCATGGAAATACACTCATGATTCGTACCAGCAACTATGCCAGTTTTGCTGGCAACAAACTGCCAACAGGAAAAGGTAACGTAACAGGTATTTTAGGACGATTCAGAGGTACATGGCAGCTCACGCTACGCACTGCCAGCGATGTCAGCGACTTTACTGGAAGCAGTGAAGAAGGTGGTAATGAAGGAGGAGAACAAACACCCAGCAGCGAAAAAGTGCTATTCCAGGAATCTTTTGGAACTCCTGAAAAGAGCGGGAACTACTGGCCTTACCTCAGCGATTATAAAGGATTTGACAATCCTGCCAGCATGTTTGAGAATACTTCGGAAGAAAAAGCCTCTGTTCGTATCGTCAGCAACCTTACCAATGTTTGGTTCCCAGGAAATAAGGACGTAGCTATTGCCATTAAAGGTATCAATGCACAAGGCAATACCTCTGCAACATTAGAATACCAGGTAGGCGCTAACGTATATAATGCTGGTGAGAAACAGGATTTGAACACACTGAAAGTCAAATGCAACGGACAAGAGTTGAGTATCCCGAGCAAAGAAGTTACAGGCGATGCCAAGCAAGGAAACACTCCTTTCAAGATGACTATCGAAAATGTCACAGTATCCGACAATACGACCTTGGAATTCTATTGCACAACTACTGACAACGCCTATGGATTGCGCCTATACAATGTAAAACTCTATGTTCCAGGTAGCAGCACCTCCGGCAACGAAGAAGGAACTACCATTGAACCCACACCCGAGAATTAATACCAAACAACAGAAGTTATGAATAAACGATTACTCATTTTCACTTTGTTCATCGCTTGTGTGTATACTCTCCGTCTGTCTGCACAAGACAGACTGGGAGTATATGCAGCCGCATTCTATAACTTGGAAAATCTTTGGGACACAATTGACGACCCCAACAATAAAGGTGACGATGATTTCACACCTGAAGGAAAATATGAATGGACTCAAACCAAGTATGAACAAAAATTACAGAACATTGCCAAAGTGATTTCTCAGCTAGGAAAAGATTATTGCCCGGCTGGTCCTGCCATCATCGGCGTGGCTGAAGTAGAAAACCGAAAGGTATTGGAAGACTTGACCCACACAACTCCTATCGATGGAATGGGATATGAAATCGTACACTTTGAGTCACCCGACCACAGAGGTATCGACGTAGCAGCATTATACAACCCGAAATTGTTTAAGCTAATTGACGCACGTACTTATCCTTTCCACAAACCGGATATGCCCAACTACAAGACCCGTGATATCTTGTTGGTAAGCGGTATCTTGGCAGGAGAACCCTTCCACCTGATTGTCAATCACTGGCCTTCACGCTACGGCGGTGCTGCCTCCTCTCCGCTAAGAGAATTTGCAGCCAGCATCGTGAAGCATATCGGTGATTCCATCCATGCACAGAATCCGGAAGCCAAGGTGCTGATTGTGGGTGACTTGAACGATGACCCGTATAACAAAAGTTGCAGTGAGGTACTGGGGGCCAAAAAAGATATCAAGAAAGTAAAAGCTAACGGATATTACAATGCCACATGGAAACTCTACGACCAAGGTATCGGCTCTCTTTGCTATCAGAATCAGTGGAATCTGTTCGACCAGCAGATAATATCCGGCAACCTTATTGGAAAAGACCGTACTACACTGAAGTTCTGGAAAAGCGAAGTATTCAACCGTCCTTTCCTTATCCAACAGGAAGGAAAATACAAAGGCTATCCGCTCCGAACATTCTCTGGTACAACTTTCCAAAACGGTTTCAGTGACCATCTTCCTACCTTGACTTACTTTGTCAAGATAATGAAATAAAATATTTACCATAAAAAAAGCCGTTCCAGACTTACTACTGGAGCGGCTTTTTTATTTCTGTAAAACTTCCTTTTAAAACGACTTCCAAACTGGCCACAAAAACTCGCTTACTATTCCGCAGTAATTACCCTCAAACAAGCAACACTCTCTTACTGCCCTATAATATAATCTCCTCTAAATCACCCGGCACATATACCTTCCCGCTAAACTGTGAAGCAGCTTCTGCCGTATAACGTTCTTTTCGAGTAGCAAGCGTTTTATCCTCCGTATGATACAACAGCAGTTTTTTCACACCCAGTTGGGCTGCCAGCCGTCCGGCATCAAGTGCCGTGCTGTGATGTTTCTCGTAAGGCTTAAAACGCTCCCGGTCTTCATACAAACAGAAGGCCTCACACAACAACCAGTCGGCTTCTTCCACATAATGCCGGTTACATTCATTGTAGGGTTCGTCGCCCAGGCAGACCAGCGACTGTCCGTCGGGCAGACAAGTACGGAAACCAAACTGCTTTTCTTTTGTAGAAGCAATATCAAAGCATTCCACCTCTAAACCAATGGCTTGAAATTTTCCTCCATTCTCTACTTCACACAACAGAATGTCCTCTCCCAAACGGGCAACAATCTTTTTCGGTAAAGTCATCCGGCAAATCCAGTCGAGCACCTTCACCACCTTGTCATGACCGTACACACGCAACGTTCCTTCATATTCTCCTTTCTGCATAGCCTGCGCCACCACTCGAATCATCCAAATCACCCCTAAAATATGATCGGTATGGGCATGCGTTACAAAAATCTCATGAATCTCATTCAAAGGTATATGGGCTTTCTGAAGCTGCTGCAAGATACCGTTGCCTCCTCCCGCATCCACCAAAAAAAAGTTTTCTCCCCGACAAAGTGCAAAGCACGTATTGTAACAGTTCACCACGGCAGCATTTCCCGTACCCAACATGATTAATTTCATTGAATTCTCCATAATTATTTCCTCTAAAAAAACGATGCAAAGGTACATTTTTTCTCTTTTAGATTTTTAACACATAAAGAAAATTACCATTATCCCCCACTATTTTCCCGACAGCAACCCTATAAAATTCCTCAGACGTAAAATACAATAAGTGACCTATCCTCGTTGCTTCATTCACACGACTTAAATCCTTGAATATTAGTTACTTCAATTCTACCATGATTTAAAAAAAATCCAAAAGGAAAATCACCCCGAATACATATTGTATGAGATACAAAAACAATAAATCATGATATTGTACGAAAGAAGATATTCATTCCATTGAACAATAAGCTTTTACAATTATGATTTTCCTATTGCATAATTCAATTAAAAAGACGTTCTTTGCAAAGTAGACAGAAAAATGCTTATGGAATACACAAGACAATTGGCCAACAACCACATCTCAGTAGATTGCGTAGTCATCGGATTCGACGGAGAGAAATTAAAAGTGCTACTCGTCAAACGTATGGGAGAAGAAAGTGGAGAAGTTTTCCACGACATGAAGCTCCCAGGAAGCCTTATCTATATGGATGAAGACTTGGACGATGCGGCCAAACGGGTACTTCAGGATTTGACTGGCCTAAAAAATGTAGATCTGATGCAATTCAAGGCTTTCGGTTCTAAAGACCGTACCAAGAACCCGAAAGATGTACATTGGCTGGAAAGAGCGGAAAAAGCCAAGGTAGAACGAATTGTCACTATAGCCTATCTTGCTTTAGTAAAAATAGACAAGGCATTAAATAAAAATTTGGATGAATACAAAGCTGAATGGGTAGCGCTCGAAGAAGTAAAAGATCTGGCGTTTGACCATAACCTGATAATCGCAGAAGCCATGAGGTTCATCCGTCAGCACATAGAATTCAATCCATCGTGCATTTTTGAGCTGCTGCCAAGAAAATTCACTGCCTTGCAATTACGTATGCTCTACGAAGTGGTATACGGAAAACAACTGGATGTGCGAAACTTCCATAAAAAGATTTCCATGATGGAATACATCGTACCTTTGGAAGAATATGAACAAGGAGTATCTCATCGTGCCGCACGGTATTACCGCTTTGACCGGAAAATCTACAACAAGACAAGAAGATAATCAAAAAACAATATAAACATGTATTTATTAGGTTATGACATAGGAAGCTCGTCGGTCAAGGCGAGTCTGGTCAATGTAGAAACTGGAAAATGTGCAGCATCCGCCTTTTTCCCGAAGACAGAAGCACCCATCCTCGCCGTGAAACAAGGATGGGCTGAACAAGACCCACAAAGCTGGTGGGAAAATCTGAAACTGTCCACGCAGGCTGTACTGGCCACTTCAGGAGCCAAATCAGAAGAAATCAAAGCCATCGGTATTTCTTACCAGATGCATGGACTGGTTTGTGTGGACAAGAACCAACAAGTGCTCCGCCCTTCCATCATCTGGTGTGACTCCAGAGCTGTACCTTACGGACAGAAAGCCTTTCAAGAGTTAGGAGAAGCACAATGCCTTTCTCACCTGCTCAACTCACCGGGTAATTTCACGGCCTCCAAACTGGCATGGGTCAAAGAAAACGAACCTGACATATATGCAAAAATCTATAAAGTAATGCTTCCGGGCGACTACATCGCCATGCGCCTGACCGGAGAAATTTGTACCACTGTCTCTGGATTGTCGGAAGGAATGTTCTGGGATTTTAAAGAAAACAAGGTAGCCGATTTCTTGCTGAATTATTACGGTATTGATGCTTCCCTTTTGGCCGATATCCGCCCGACCTTCTCCGAACAAGGAAAACTGACCGAAAAGGTAGCAGCTGAACTGGGACTGAAAGCAGGCACTCCCGTAACCTACCGTGCGGGAGACCAGCCTAACAACGCCCTGTCACTTAACGTGTTCAACCCGGGAGAGATAGCTTCTACCGCGGGCACATCCGGAGTGGTATATGGTGTGAACGGCAGCGTAAACTACGACCCACAATCACGTGTCAATACCTTTGCACACGTCAATCACACCGCTTCACAAACCCGTTTGGGCGTCCTGCTCTGCATCAACGGCACAGGCATCCTGAACTCTTGGATGAAGCGTACGCTCGCTTCCGACCTGAACTATGCAGAAATGAACGAAGTGGCTGCACAAGCTCCTATCGGTGCAGACGGTATCAGTATCCTTCCGTTTGGAAACGGTGCAGAACGCATGTTGCAGAATCAGGAAACAGGCTGTTCCATCCAAGGTATCAACTTCAACCTGCACAACCGCAGCCACCTGCTGCGTGCCGCACAAGAAGGAATTGTGTTCTCCTTCCGTTATGGCATCGATATCATGAAAGGCATGGGCATGGATGTGAAAAAGATTCACGCAGGACATGCGAATATGTTCCTGAGCCCGCTCTTCCGTGACACCCTGGCCGGAGTAACCGGAGCCACCATTGAACTGTATGACACAGACGGTTCCGTAGGAGCAGCCAAAGGAGCAGGTATGGGAGCAGGCATCTACCGCGACCACGTAGAGGCTTTTGCTACTCTCGACAAACTGGCCGTCATCGAGCCGAAAGCATCCGATGAAGCAGCCTACGCCGACGCATACGCACGTTGGAAAAAATGTCTCGAAAAATCAACAAAAAAATAAAATCATCCATTAACTTTTAAACGAAAATATTATGGCAACAAAAGAGTACTTTCCGGGTATCGGAAAAATCAAATTTGAAGGTGTAGAAAGCAAAAACCCGATGGCTTTCCGTTATTATGATGCAAACAAAATCATCATGGGCAAACCAATGAAAGAATGGTTGAAGTTTGCTATGGCTTGGTGGCATACCTTGTGTGCTGAAGGCGGCGACCAATTTGGTGGCGGTACAAAAACCTTCCCTTGGAAAGGAAATCCTGACAAAGTACAGGCTGCAAAAGACAAGGCTGATGCAGGTTTTGAATTCATGCAGAAAATCGGTATCGAATACTACTGCTTCCACGATGTAGACTTGTGCGACGAAGCTGCTACCATCGAAGAATACGAAGCAAACCTGAAAGAAGTCGTTGCTTATCTCAAGAAAAAACAGGAAGAAACAGGTATCAAACTGTTGTGGGGTACTGCCAACGTATTCGGTCACGCACGTTACATGAACGGTGCAGCTACCAATCCTGATTTCGACGTAGTAGCCCGTGCCGCCGTACAGATTAAAAATGCCATCGATGCAACCATCGAACTGGGTGGTACAAACTATGTATTCTGGGGTGGACGTGAAGGTTACATGTCACTGCTGAACACCGACCAGAAACGTGAAAAGGAACACCTGGCACAGATGCTGAAAATGGCTCGTGACTACGCCCGTGCCAAAGGCTTCAAAGGAACTTTCCTGGTTGAACCCAAACCGATGGAACCGACTAAACACCAGTATGATGTAGATACAGAAACCGTAATCGGCTTCTTGAGAGCACACGGATTGGACAAAGACTTCAAAGTAAACATTGAAGTAAACCACGCCACACTGGCCGGTCATACCTTTGAACACGAACTGGCTGTTGCTGTCGACAACGGCATGCTGGGTTCTATCGACGCCAACCGCGGTGACTACCAGAACGGATGGGATACCGACCAGTTCCCTATCGACAATTATGAACTGATTCAGGCCATGATGCAGATTATCCGTGGCGGTGGTCTGGGCAACGGCGGTACCAACTTCGATGCCAAGACACGTCGTAACTCTACCGACCTGGAAGACATCTTCATCGCACACATTGCTGGAATGGATGCCATGGCACGTGCATTGGAAAATGCAGCCCGTCTGCTCGAAGAATCTCCTTACAAGAAAATGTTTGCTGAACGTTACGCTTCATTTGACAGCGGAAAAGGAAAAGACTTTGAAGAAGGCAAGCTGACTCTGGAAGATGTTGTAGCATACGCAAAGACCGCAGGCGAACCGAAACAGACCAGCGGAAAACAAGAATTGTACGAAGCTATTGTAAACATGTATTGCTAATGAGCTAAAAATTTAGCGCTCAACCGGTATGCCCGTCGGTGAAGTTTATCTTCCCCCCGACTGGGTATGCCGGTTTTGTTTTCCCTAAAAACTTATTCATTATGAATTACACAGAAAAAGGAAGCAGAGCCTATCTGTTTTCCATCGTACTTGTAGCCGTTCTCGGCGGACTGTTGTTCGGTTATGACACAGCCGTCATCTCCGGTGCAGAAAAAGGGCTTCAAGCCTTTTTCATGGGAGCAGACGATTTTGTCTATACCGATACCTGGCACGGAATCACTTCCTCAAGTGCTCTATTGGGCTGTATTCTCGGCAGTGCGCTTTCCGGCTATTTTGCATCCCGTTTTGGAAGAAAGCTGTCTTTGCTGGCTGCGGGAGTGATGTTTTTCCTGTCCGCCTTGGGCTCATACTATCCGGAATTTCTTATATTTCCCTACGGAGACCCTTCCTACTCTTTGTTGGTAGCATTCAACTTTTATCGTGTAGTTGGAGGAATAGGTGTAGGATTGGCTTCGGCCATCTGCCCGATGTATATTGCCGAAATTGCGCCAAGTAACATCCGAGGAACATTAGTTTCCTGGAACCAGTTTGCCATCATCTTCGGCCAGCTGGTAGTCTATTTCGTCAACTTCCTCATCTTAGGCGACCATCTGAACCCGGTAGTCGAAATCGTAGACGGCGTGAACCGCATCATGAATCCAGAGGCTGCAGCCTGGAGTATTGAAACCGGATGGCGTCTGATGTTCGTCAGTGAAGCCGTACCTGCCGGTTTATTCACTCTTTTGGTATTATTCGTACCCGAGACTCCTCGCTACCTGGCCATGACCGGACGAGATGAAAGAGCCCTGTTCGTACTAAGCCGCATCAACGGACTGACACAAGCCAAAGCGATTCTCAATGACATCAAAGCCACAGCGAATGAAAAAACTGAAAAACTTTTCACTTACGGCTGGATGGTCATCTTCATCGGCATCATGCTGAGCGTATTCCAACAAGCAGTAGGCATCAACGCCGTACTCTATTTCGCTCCGCGTATTTTCGAAAGTATGGGCATGGGTAACCCAATGGTACAAACTGTATTCATGGGAATTGTCAACATCCTGTTCACACTGTTAGCCGTCTTTACGGTAGAAAAATGGGGACGCAAGCCACTACTGATTTATGGTTCCATCGGCATGGCAGCAGGTGCCTTCGGAGTGGCTCTCAGCAACGCGGTTACAGGACTATCCCCCATGATACCGGTTACCAGCATCATGGTCTACAGTGCCTCGTTTATGTTCAGCTGGGGACCTATCTGCTGGGTACTTATTGCTGAAATCTTCCCCAATACCATTCGTGGAGCTGCCGTAGCCATCGCCGTAGCCTTCCAATGGATATTCAACTTCATTGTCTCCTCCACCTTCCTGCCCATGTATAACATGAGTGCCGGAGACATGGGAGATAAATTCGGACACATGTTTGTGTATGGACTATACGGAATAATCTGCATCCTCGCAGCAATCTTTGTATGGCGGCTGGTTCCTGAAACTAAAGGTAAAACATTAGAAGATATGACACGTTTATGGAAAAACCGAAAGAAATAAAAAGGTAAAAATAAAAAAAGCATCCAGATTTTCTGGATGCTTTTTTGTAGCGGGACCCGGGATTGAACCGGGGACCTCATGATTATGAATCATGCGCTCTAACCAGCTGAGCTATCCCGCCATTTTCATTAAAAAAACCGCCAGGCGTGGAAGCCACCCAACGGCTAAATCATTCTTTGTAGCGGGACCCGGGATTGAACCGGGGACCTCATGATTATGAATCATGCGCTCTAACCAGCTGAGCTATCCCGCCATCATTTCGTGATTGCGGGTGCAAAGATAGAGCAAGTTTTTGAATTGCGCAAATTTATCGTCTCTTTTTTATGCTTTTTCCCGCAAAAACTCAAAATAAGAAAGGTTACACATCCAAGATAACAAACTATACACTTCTTCTCCTGCCACCTGAATGACCTAAATCAAAGCAAGGCCACAAAAAAAATCCTCCAATCATTATGGAGTGAACAAAAAAATACTTTAATTTGCCGCCGTTGCTGAAAAATACAAATAAAAACACTAGAAACGTCATGAAAAGAAAAACACAAATTGAATATCCACTAAACCCATCTTCGAGTATCATTATATGGAATGCCATCAGTACAACTGCCGGTCTGCAACGCTGGTTTGCCGATCAGGTCACCAAAGATGGCAAAACTTATACGTTCCGCTGGGGAAAAACTGAAACCCGCCAGGCCATTGTGGTCAACAGCCGACCAGAATTTTTCATCCGCTTTCACTGGCTGGACGACGAAGAATCCAAAAGCTATTTTGAAATGAAAATACACTATAATGAACTGACTACCGACCATAGCCTGGAAATCACAGACTTTGTGGAACCGGGTGAAGAAGATGACACACGCAGCCTCTGGGACTCGCAAATTGAAACTCTAAAAAGAGTTTTCGGGGTATAAATCTATAAAATATACAAAACTTTACTTTGCTGTCCGTTTTTTGTGCTACTTTTGCATGCTGATAATATAGGAAACGGAATGCTACGCATAAAAAAACTTGATATATTCGTCTTAAAGAGTTTTCTACTGCTCTTTTCGGGGACATTCTTTATCTGCCTCTTCATCTTCATGATGCAGTTTTTATGGAGATATGTTGACGAACTGGTAGGAAAGGGGCTGGAAATGAGTGTCCTTGCCCAGTTCTTCTTTCTATCGGCACTGACGCTGATTCCGTTGTCCCTTCCATTGGCTATTCTTCTGGCTGCCCTGATGACTTTCGGAAACTTTGGAGAACGATATGAGCTGTTGTCCATGAAGGCAGCAGGTATTCCCTTGTTGCGCATTATTCGCCCAGTAGTACTTTTCTGTACCTTTCTAGGGGTCATGTCCTTTTTTTTTCAGAATGTAATCGGGCCTAAAGCACAAAAGGAACTTTGGACGCTGCTCGTTTCCATGAAGCAGAAATCACCGGAAGTAGATATCCCTGAAGGAGTGTTCTACAGTGACATCGAAGGATATAATATCTATGTCAAGAAAAAAGACCGGGATACAGGTATTCTGCAAGATGTACTTATCTATAACTTCTCTGATGGATTCGAAAATGCCCATATCATCTGGGCTGCAGAAGGTAAACTGGAACTGACTGCCGACAAAAAACATTTGTATCTGCATCTGTACAATGGTGAACAGTTCGAAAACTTGAAATCGCAGTCGGTCATTTCGCGCAATGTACCCTACCGTCGAGAAACATTCAAGGAAAAACATACCTTGATTGCTTTTGATACCAATTTTGAAATGGTAGACGGAAACTTCCTGAACCAGCGTTCAGACATTAAAAACATGCGTGAAATTTCATTGGCTATCGACTCGTTGAACATGTACGCCGACAGCGTAGGACAGGCCATGTATTCAGATGCCATGAAAACAACTTATCGGAAACCGATACTCTCAAAAAATGATTCCACAAAAATCAAGCAAGAGCATCTGACCATCATCAATACAGACAGCATTCTCAACAGTATGACGTCTGCCCAACGCCTAAAAGCGCTCAATACAACAGAAATGCGCCTTTCTTCTCTTATTTCGGACTGGAGCATGAAAAGTTATATGACAAGGGATGCAGACAATAACATCCGCCGCCATCAGTCGGACTGGCATAAAAAAATTACCTTGTCACTGGCTTGTATCATCTTCTTCTTTATCGGTGCCCCACTGGGTGCCATCATCCGAAAAGGAGGACTGGGTATGCCGGTCGTAATCTCTGTATTGATTTTCGTGCTCTACTACATCATCGACTCCGGAGCTACCCGTGTGGCCAAAAGTGGAGAAATGAACATCGTACTGGGAACATGGATGAGTACAATCATTCTGGCTCCATTGGGGGGATTTCTGACCTACAAATCCAACAAAGATTCTGTGGTATTCAACATTGACGTGTATGTAGCTTTCTTCCGGAAGATACTGGGTATCAGGGTATCGCGCCACATTTTCAAGAAAGAGGTCATTATCCATACCCCCGACTACAGTAGAATCTGCCAGGATTTGGACAAGCTCTGTCTGGAATGTGAGACTTACGGCAATACCCACAAGCTGCTGGGGCCGCCGAACTACTACCAGGTGTTCACCAATAACAAGCACGATGATGCCATCAAGGAAATCAGCCAGCAAATGGAAGAACTGATAGAAGAATTATCCAATTCAAAAGACAGCGTATTGCTGAACTTATTGAACAATTATCCGTTCTTATCGATAAAGGCACACAAAAGTGTGTCGGACAACCGCTGGCTCAACCTGCTGATTGGAATCATTGTTCCGGCTGGCCTACTTATCTGGCTGAATATCTGGCGTTACCGGGTTCGTCTGGACAAAGACTTGAAAACCATCGTCAAGACCAGCCGTGACATACAGGAAAGAATCAAGAAATCATTCTAAACTATCATATCATTATGGAGAAAATCAAACTGAATACAATTGAAGAGGCAATCGAAGATTTCCGCAAAGGAGAATTCGTCATCATCGTAGACGACGAAGACCGCGAAAATGAAGGCGACCTGGTGGTGGCTGCAGAACTGATTACCCCGGAAAAAGTAAATTTCATGCTGAAACATGCAAGAGGTGTACTTTGCGCCCCTATCACCATATCCCGCTGTGAAGAACTGGATTTGCCGCATCAGGTGGCTAACAACACTTCGGTGTTGGGCACACCGTTCACCGTGACCATCGACAAACTGGAAGGATGTACCACCGGCGTATCGGCTGCCGACCGTGCAGCTACCATCCGTGCGCTGGCCGACCCGACTTCCAAACCGGAAACCTTCGGACGTCCGGGACACGTGAACCCACTGTACGCACAAGATAAAGGTGTACTCCGCCGTGCCGGACATACGGAAGCTTGTGTGGATATGGCCCGCCTGGCCGGACTCTATCCTGCCGCAGCTCTGATGGAAGTGATGAACGAAGACGGTACAATGGCCCGTCTGCCGGAATTGAAGAAGATGGCCGACGAATACGGCTTCAAACTGATTTCCATTGCCGACCTCATTGCTTACCGTCTGAAACAGGAGTCACTGGTAGAAAAAGGAGTGGAAGTAGACATGCCGACCGAATACGGACATTTCCGCCTGATTCCTTTCCGCCAAAAAAGCAACGGGCTGGAACATGTGGCCTTGATTAAAGGTACTTTCGCCGAAGACGAACCGGTGCTGGTACGTGTACACTCTTCCTGCGCCACGGGCGATATCTTCGGCTCCATGCGCTGCGACTGCGGAGAACAGTTGCACAAGGCCATGCAGCAAATCGAGAAAGAAGGAAAGGGAGCCATCATCTACCTGAACCAGGAAGGACGCGGCATCGGCCTCATGGAAAAAATGAAAGCCTACAAGCTGCAGGAAGAAGGCATGGACACGGTAGACGCCAACCTTTGCCTGGGACATCAGGCCGACGAACGTGACTACGGAGTAGGCGCACAGATTCTTCGCGAAATCGGTATCCACAAGATGCGTCTGCTTACCAACAACCCGGTCAAGCGCGTGGGACTGGAAGCTTACGGACTGGAAATCGTAGAAAACGTGCCCATCGAAGTGACTCCCAACAAATACAACGAGCGCTACCTGCGTACCAAAAAAGACAGAATGGGACATACCCTACATTTCAATAAATAATCAAGACCTATGGAAACAAACAACTTAGTAAAAAGTTATGCCAGCAAGGCTGCGCAAACTGCCCTGTTTCGCAGTGTATATATTTGGATGACGCTGGCACTGGTCATTACGGGCTTTGTAGCCATGTATGTGGCTAAATCGTACACCCTCATTGAGGCCATGATGCAGAATTCCATCTTGTTCTGGGGCTTACTGATTGCCGAAGTGGCCTTGGTGATGTATCTTTCTGCCCGCATACATAAAATCAGCTTCACCACGGCTACCCTCCTGTTCATCGCCTATTCAATTCTGAACGGAGTCACGATGTCTGTGCTCTTCCTGATTTATACCCTCAGTTCCATTGCCACAACCTTCTTTGTGACAGCTGGAACGTTCGGAGTAACGGCTTTATACGGTTATATCACCAAGAAAGACCTTACCCGTATCGGCAGTCTCTGCCTGATGGGAGTAATCGGACTGATTATCGCCTCACTGGTGAACATATTCCTGCACAACACGATGATGGACATGATTATTTCCTACATCGGTGTGCTGCTCTTTGTGGGACTTACAGCCTACGATTCACAGAAAATCAAACAACTCCTGTCGCACGATGACATTGAAGTCAACGAAACCACACAGAAGATAGCCCTGATGGGAGCCTTGACCCTGTATCTTGACTTCATCAACTTGTTCATTTATCTCCTCCGGATACTTGGAGACAGAAAATAAACCTTTTTCGAAGCTAATTTCTTTTATATGTGGAAGAAATTAGCTTCTTTTGCAAAGAATTTCCAACTTTAATAACACAATAACATGAACCAACTTTCAGATCGTTTGAACAGCCTGTCGCCTTCGGCTACACTGGCTATGTCACAGAAAAGTAGTGAACTTAAAGCTCAGGGGGTTGACGTCATCAACCTGAGTGTGGGAGAACCGGATTTCAACACTCCTGACCACATCAAAGAAGCTGCCAAAAAGGCCATTGACGAAAACTACTCTCGTTATTCACCCGTAGCCGGCTATCCGGCACTGCGCAACGCCATCGTGGCAAAACTGAAAAATGAAAACGGTCTGGAATACACCGCCGCTCAAATCAGCTGTGCAAACGGTGCCAAGCAGTCTGTCTGCAACACCATCCTGGCACTGATCAACAAAGGTGACGAGGTGATTGTTCCAGCTCCTTTCTGGGTAAGCTATCCGGAAATGGTGAAACTGGCAGAAGGTACTCCGGTCATCGTTCGTGCAGGCATCGAACAAGACTTCAAGATTACCCCGGCTCAGTTGGAAGCTGCCATCACTCCCAAGACCCGTGCCCTGATTCTTTGCTCTCCGTCTAACCCGACAGGTTCTGTCTATTCAAAGGAAGAACTGAAAGGACTGGCAGAAGTCATCGCTAAACACGAACGTGTCATCGTCATTGCCGACGAAATCTACGAACATATCAACTACATCGGCAAACACCAAAGCATCGCTCAGTTTGCTGACATCAAAGACCGTGTAGTCATTGTCAACGGTGTATCAAAGGCATACGCTATGACGGGATGGCGTATCGGTTTCATCGCCGGACCGGAATGGATTGTAAAAGGTGTGAACAAATTGCAGGGACAGTACACTTCAGGACCTTGCTCTGTATCACAGAAAGCCGCTGAAGCTGCTTACACAGGCACACAGGCTCCGGTAGAAGAAATGCGCAAGGCATTCGAACGCCGCCGCGACCTGATTGTGAAACTGGCAAAAGAAATCCCGGGATTCGAAGTGAACGTACCGCAGGGAGCCTTCTACCTGTTCCCGAAATGTGATTCTTTCTTCGGAAAGAAAGACGGCGACCGTGTGATCAACAATGCCGATGACTTGGCTATGTACCTGCTGGAAGTAGGCCACGTGGCTTGCGTAGGCGGTACTTCTTTCGGAGCGCCTGAATGCATCCGTATGAGCTACGCCACTTCCGACGAAAACATCGTGGAATCTATGCGTCGCATCAAGGAAACTTTGGCCCGCCTGAAATAACATCGTCAGAATAATATGACAAAACAGCTCTGGGGAAAGATTTCCAGAGCTATTTTTTTTATGCCCTCCAAAACGCCTAAGCGTTTCAAGTAAAACGCTTTGACATTTGAAAGGAAACGCTTCGACGTTTGATCTAAAACGCTTTGACGTTTTGAATCAAACGTCGAAGCGTTTTACCCCGAACGCCCTTACGTTTTTTCACAGGTATCAAAAGTCTTCAAATGTCTTCTCAAAACTACAAAAAAAATAAGGGAACCCGAAAAGAGTTCCCTTATTGTGTGTCATACAGACGATGCGATTATCCCAGGTGAATTGCTTCAGAAGGACAAACGTCAGCACAAGTTCCACATTCTGTGCAAGCGTCCGGATTGATTGAATATTTATCACCTTCTGAGATTGCTCCTACCGGGCATTCATCGATACAAGTACCGCAAGCGATACAATCGTCACTAATTACGTAAGCCATTGTTGTAAAAAAGTTAAGTTATTATTAGTCCTAATTTGATAGTGCAAAGTTAATCTTTTTCCAATCAGTTGTCACATCCAGTTTGCATTTTCTAGCCAATTTATATCCCGTCTAAATAACATCAACGCATTAAAGACTGGTACATTGCCTGTTGTATCCGTGTCCGGATATTATAGCGAACCAAATTGTTCGGTCCAAAGGCAGAAGGATATGTACGGTTGCTTAGAAAAACAAAAATCAAATCATGCTCCGGATCAACCCAGACACAAGTACCCGTATATCCAGTATGTCCAAACACAGAAGCAGGAGTCTCAGGCGCACAAGGACTATTCTCCGGATGGTCTACATCAGGCTTGTCAAATCCCAGTCCCCGACGGCTGCTGCGTGATTTTAAACTCATGAACAGTTCACAAGTTGCCCGGCTCAGATACCTTCGGTCTCCACAGATTCCTTTGTCCAGCCACATCTGCGCAATTTTCGCTACATCATGTGCTGTAGCAAACAAGCCGGCATTTCCGGAAACTCCTCCCATGAAAGCAGCTGCCTCATCCTGCACAAAGCCTTGTAATGGTCCCCCGCGAAGATAATCTTCCTCCACAGAAGGAACTATCTCTTGTTTCGCGAACTTGCGCAAAGGACGGAAAGCTATATGCCTTAATCCCATCGGAGTATAAAATACACTGTCAAGATATGAATCCATCGGCATACCTGCTATTTTCTCTACCATCTCTTTGAGAAGCATGAAATTCAAGCAACTGTAACGATAGGATTTTCCCTTCAGGGGAGCTTTCACAATCTGTTCCATGACGTGCTGGCTAAACTCCGGTTTCAAGAACAGGCTATCGGCCACCTGAAGCGAATATTCAGCCGACGGAGTATGTGATACCCACTCCGGATTATAACGAAAATCATTGCAAGCATACACATTCTCAGCCAATTTCAAAGTGTGATTCTTATCGGGCTTCTTCCGGAACAATTCTCCCTTGCACGACTTCATGTCGACAGCTTCTTCATAAAAAGGCAGATAAGCAGGAAGTCCAGACTCATGAAACAGCAAGTCTTGCACCGTAATACGCGATTTATCCGTCTTCTTTAAAACAGGCAAATAATCAGATACCCTATCGGTAAGTCCGAATTTACCTTCATCATACAACTTCATAACTGCCAGCAGAGTAGCTGTCACTTTCGTCAGTGAAGCCAAGTCATACAAAGTGTTTTCCTTGACCGGATTCTTTCCTTCATACGTATAATATCCAAAACATTTGTTATACACGGGCAATCCTTCCCTCAGAACCATCACATGGCAACCTGGATAGGCTCCCAGCCGGATACCTTCCTCAGCAATGCTGTCAATATGTGCCAAAATGGAAGCATCCATTCCCAAATCTGCCGGACAATATTTTCGGGGAGCATCCGGATCGATTGTAATCCCACTGCCTGCCTTGAACATTCCAGCCAGTGGAATGGAAAGACGTCCGTTGGCACAAGCATTACCTAAAAACAGGTCGGCCACCTCACGCTGAAGGTAAGCCTCATCGGAATGAGCCAGAACAACCGTCGACGCATGACGGACCGCTTCTGGAATCTTCTCCAGCACCTTCATATCTTCAAAACATACTAGAGCCAACGGCTTGTCGGCAGCCAGATTTTCCAATAAAGAAGCATAGGGTTCTACCTCTTGCGAATGCAAGGCCACCAAAATCCGCTGAGCCGGACGCAAACGGGTAGCAATCACCTCCAGCGAATCGGCATCGGCATGTATCCAGCTGAGTGGAAAGCCCTGATGCAACTGATTATAAAATGGATAAGCTTCCGAAAGAGAAGAAGATACACTCAACAAGACAGTACCCGACACTGACAAATCGAGCGGGAGCAAGGCGGAAGAATCTTTTAAAACCGTTACTGCAGCCTTAGCCAATTCTTGCTGAAGTTCTGATAACTCCGGCGTCTGCAATTTTTCTTCAATGCCATCTTCTGCCACATCATGCCAGTCTGAAAGTCCCAGTGCATACTTAAAAGTCAACACCTTCCGACATTTCCTGTCAATTTCTTCCTTTGACAATGTTCCTTTTTTTAGAGCTGTCATCACTCCATCAATCTCTTTCTTCAAATTACGAGGAGCCAGCAGCATATCATTCCCAGCCATCAATGCAAGTGCACAGACATCGTCATGTCCTGCAATTCCTTTCATTTCCAACGCATCGGTCACCACCAACCCCTGAAAACGTAATTCCTCTATCAGAGTATGCATGATGACTTGCTGAGAAATAGACGCAGGTTCCTCTCCCAGCACCGGTGCATGAAGGTGCCCCACCATTACCCCTCCGATGCCAGCCTCTATAGCCTTACGAAAAGGATAAAGTTCGATACTATCCAAACGAGAACGGTCGAAACTCAATTCCGGCAAAGCCTTGTGCGAGTCGATTTCCGTATCTCCATGCCCGGGAAAATGTTTGCATACCGCCAGCACTCCCCCTTCTTCCAACCCTCTTGTATAGGATACCACCTTATCGGCCACCCGCTTTGGGTCACTACCGAACGAGCGAAAATTAATTACCGGGTTCTGAGGATTGTTGTCTACGTCTGCGACAGGGGCGAAATTCACCTGTACTCCTACTGCATGACACTGACGAGCCACTTCTTTTCCATAGGCATACAACAATGAATCATTCTGTATGCATCCTAGTACGCGATTGTAAGGGAACGAGGGGGTGCCTTTCAACCGCATTCCCAGCCCCCACTCTCCATCGAAAGTCACCATCAGTGGTACAGAAGCATACGACTGGGCATAATTGGTCAGCTGTACCTGCTTCCGAGCCTCTCCACCGGTAAACAACAATCCCCCCACAGCATAATCTTCAACTGCCTTACGCAACACATTTTTATTATACTGAGTAACGACCGGCTGAAGAGTATAAATAAACAACTGCCCGACCTTCTGTTTCAGGGTCATGCGTTCCATCTGCCTGTCTACCCATTTACGGCAAGCCGCAGTGTCCCGTATCCCGTCCAGGAGTGCAGGACCTTGCGCGGAAATTTCCGCTACGGCCAGCAAACACAGCACCACACTGCATAAAACTTGTCTCTTCATATTTTATATCTTTTAATTTTTCTGCATCTTAACCACCATCTTTCCGACGAAAGCTGCATGTTTCCCCATCTGCTGTACAGGCACTTCCACCCCGTCAAGATTTTTATAAAACTTAGGACCGTCAAAGAAAGAATGAGAATGTCCCCCCAATACAATATCGATATTACGAGTATTTTCAACCAGTTCCACGTCAGAGTAGGGTTCTCCCTTCCAGCCCAGATGCGACAAACAAATCACCAAATCACAATGTTCCTGATTCTTCAACAAATCGGCCACACGCTGTCCTTCGGAAACCGGATCCTCAAACTTCACATTCCCATAATTAGCATGTGCCACAAGTCCGTCGAGTTCCGCGCCAAGTCCAAAGACTCCGATACGGATACCGTTCCGCTCGATAATTGTATATTCTTTCACCAATCCTTCGAGTACTGTTCCGGTTACATCATAATTGGCACAAACAATCGGGAACTTCGCCATTTTGAACAAACGAGCCATGTTGTCCAGCCCAAAATCAAATTCATGATTGCCAATGGTGCCTGCATCATATCCCATTTCATTCATCATCTTGATTTCCACTTCTCCTTTGAACATATTATAATAAGGACTTCCTTGTGAAAAGTCACCTGAATCAAAAAGCAACAAATCCTTATGTTCTCTCCGTTGTTCCTTGACAAACGTTGCCCGACGTAACATACCCGCTTTCCCGGCCAACACTGAATCCGGGAAATAAGTCGCAAACGGTTCTATACGGCTATGCATATCGTTGGTGTGAAATATATACAATTCTTTTACCGACTGAGCCGCCACCACACCAGCCAACAGACACATCAGCCACAAGCAATATATTTTTTTCATATTTTTTCCCTTTCTATTCAATTGGATGCATTCACTTTTATTCTCCCTTCCACTTGTGAAGACACAAACTGTCCTTTCTGCTCACATTTCTTCACATAATCCAATAACAAACTTCTCAACAAGGCATCTTTCGGAAACAACTTCGACTGTGCATTCCGAAACGCTTCCATCTTATCGTTTCCTTCAGCCAGATAATCGATTGTCGCTACCGTATAAACTTTATTTGCTTCCACCGGACGACCGTTTACCCTTGCCTCCAGCAAATGTCCTTGTTCATCAATCTGCAACGTAGCCCCGCTAAGTCCTTCACCGTGAACGGAAGCAATCTGCTTGAAAAGTTCTTCGAGCGTAGCACCATCCATGGTAAGCACACACAAGGCGTTTTCAAAAGGTGCAATTTCATATATTGTGCCAAACGTAATTTCCCCTTCGGGCATCGCATTCCGGATTCCTCCCATATTCATGACAGCTACATCCACCGGCTTGCCAATAGCCGTTTCTCCAGCCTGACGAAGCACATCGGCAATCAGGTTCGACAATGGAGATTCAGGACGGAAAGCACTCATACTCATAGCCGAATGTCCGATAACCGGCGACATGATGCTATCCACCTTCTGCTGATACGGGCGCAATATTTTGAATGCCTCCGCATCTGAGTGATTATCGTATTGACGGGTAATGGCCACACGTCCTCCTTCCACACCAACCAGCGAATAGCTGGAACTACAACTGCCTAACAGCCAACCGACAAACATACCGATGGCCATTCCTCTTACAATTCTAACTTTCAAGTAATTCATAAAATCACATTTATTTGAAGTCAAAAGTAGCGAAAAAAGAAAAATTCACAAAGGAATGGCAAATACGATGCTATCCCGTTCTCATTTTTTAATAAAATAGCAGAGAAACATTTGGCTACCTCATGGAAAATCACTACTTTTGTCCCGCTTTCGCGCAATCGCTGTCAAAGAAGAGTTACTTGATATGTTGCGTTGTAACGATCAAACAATTTAATTTATTACAAAACATGGATTTAATTAAAATTGCAGAAGAAGCATTTGCTACTGGCAAACAGCATCCTTCATTCAAAGCTGGTGATACTATCACAGTAGCATACCGTATCGTTGAAGGTAGCAAGGAACGTGTACAGTTGTATCGCGGTGTTGTTATCAAAATTTCAGGTCACGGTGAAAAGAAACGTTTCACTGTTCGCAAGATGTCAGGAACAGTAGGAGTTGAACGTATCTTCCCGTTGGAATCTCCGGCTATCGACAGCATCACTGTCAACAAAGTGGGTAAAGTTCGCCGCGCTAAATTGTATTACCTGCGTGCACTTACCGGTAAGAAAGCCAGAATTCAGGAAAAGCGTGCAAACGCGTAATTTCGTCTATTCCCTGAAAACAGACAAAATAAAAAGGCGTATCGATTTCTCGATACGCCTTTTTATTAAAAGTCACTCAGCATTTCCTTCAGCATCTTTTTCCCGTAGAAAATCCTGCTCTTGACCAACCCCAACGGAATTCCCGTATGTGCTGCAATCTCCAGGTATTTAAAACCTTTCAATCTCATAGAAAGTACCACCCGAAGATTCTCCGGAAGTTCATCCACTATTTGACACACTTCCTCAAAACTCAATTCATCTGCTACAAAATCCTCCATTGTCCGGGTTATATCTGCACCTATATTCTCATCCGACAAACTCAGAAATAAACAACATTTCTTTGATTTACAGATATTCACAAACGTGTTGTGCATAATAGTATACAGCCAACCCTTAAAATTCACATTTTCATTATACCTTTCTCGATTTTCAAGTGCTTTTAACAAAGTCTCCTGTAACAAATCTTCTGCATCTTCTTTCTGAGGAAACAATAAATACGCATAATTGCGAAGTCTCCCCTGCAAGCCTATCAACTCTTGCTCAAAATCAAAACTCTCCATATCTGTCCCAGACTCACTCCTTATACATAATAAAATCCTTTCATCTCATTCTGGCTCCTAAATACAATTCATCAGATACCTCTCATTCAAATGGTAACCTCCTTCTCCATTCTTTGGTCAATATCCGTAATAATTCCAATATAAAATCACCAAGATGCATTTCATCCGCATACAAATCTGAGGCCAGTTCCTGCAAAAAAGGATTATTCGCATGGTGAACCCAATTCAAAAAATCGACCACCTGCTGATGAAAATACTGCTCATGCGCGAGTAAAGCATTCAAAGCCATCATCGGACTTTGCCATTCCTCTGCTCTGCAAATCTGTTCTCTTATCACCACGTTTGCTTTTCCAAGTATCAGAAATTCAGAGAGTTTTCGAATTCTCAAACTTTTCTTTTGTATCTGTACATCCAACCAGGATGACAACATCGGCAATTTTTGTTCAAAAAAATAGAGTTGAAAAACAAGACACAGATTGGAAGACCATATTTCCGCATGAAGTTGTTCATTGACAACTTCTTCTATAATTTTATCCATTATTTTCTTTTTTATTTCAAATCGACCACTTAACATGACATATAGTCAGTTTAGCCTGATAAAATCAGACATTATATCACATTGAAAAAATGGCACAAAATTTGTGCAAAACACGGAGTAATGCAAAAAACAAAGAAAATATAAAAGAGAAAAATCCGGGTACAGCAAGAATCACCGTTCACAAAAACAAGTGTTTTCATATATCATCCAATTGCCAGCTTACTTCCCCAAAAAGCTGTTAGTATAATAGTGAGGCGTGGGGAACTTTAGCATTACCTGTTCAGAAGTATCCCCATACTTGATAACCGAGTAATACACAAAGCCCCACGCCTATATATAAATACACATTCGTTCTGAACTGCAAATATAAATAGTCCGTGGAGCGCCTTTGTATTATCCATTGTTATCGTTGTGAAATTGGGGATTTCCTGAACTTGTGGATAATGTCAAAACGCTTCTATTAATTCTCCTCTCTTTTTAGAGTAAGACAAATATACAAAATTTTTAAATCACACAAAAAAACGGCTTTATTATTTTCCTCTTTTGCCTCAGAAAGCGAATCCAGTGCTGAACTAAAATAAAAAAGAGGCTGTCTCAAATGAAATATAATTTGAGATGGCCTTTTTTGTGCCTG
>ERZ827496.931-NODE-931-length-37443-cov-4.253103_pt1 | contig 37443 bp, 42 predicted proteins | sample MGYA00519769_ERZ827496 | MGnify/ENA primary metagenome ERZ827496 (study PRJEB31778, sample SAMEA3449327) | human gut metagenome | biome: human gut; feature: human-associated habitat; material: faeces | place: United Kingdom | collected 2010/2012 ...
TGACATAGCTTTTCTTCAAGTGATTATAATCATCACCTTTTTCCAAAATATTCAGGTCTATCATTCCTTGATAATATCGCATCCGTTTGGGCAGGTTTCTCGCAGTGGTTGTCTGCATTTCCAGGTTAAAGACCGTATGTTTTTCATCCTCGACATATACATCAAGACGGATACCTTTGGCACCCGCTGCTATGTCAATGTTTTTCTGCACCTCTGGATATTCGATTTTTGCAATCTTAATCCTAAGGATTGTTTCCAAAAACGGTTTTACATATCTGGGATCACGCATGATCACACTAAACATAAAGTCGTCTTTGAGTTCCAATTCTTCGTATGTTTTCACCATAGCCATTCCTCCCTTGCCCATATACATTTTTTCCTTTCGTATGTTGCATTATATAACACAGCTTTTAGAATAGCTATAGACAAAAGCATCAAATTTTGGTGGGTAAATTCATCAACCTAAACAATTTTTCAAGTTAAAAATCTTGCTGGTCTGGTGCACTTTGTATATTCGACTATTGAATTTTAGTGAAAAATAAACAATGGAAATATCAGCTAACATGCCACTATTCCCATTTTATCTAGTGTTTTGATAATATTTTCCTCATCGCAATATTCCTCAACAGCAATTGAGAATTTAAAAATATATTTTAGTTCGCATTTCCCATTATCGGAAAAACGTTTTGATTTCTGATATGTATTTTCTGCTTATCTTATTCATTTGCTTCACTCCCCCCTAATTTATCAAATATTCGTTGAACACCCATTGTCATGTTCGTATAACTTGTTTGTAATTCTTTAAGGTGTTCCCGCCCTTTGGGTTCAATATGATAATATATACGTGTTCTTTTTTTCCCGACAAGTTTAGAATATTCACTAATCATTTGCGCTTGTTCTAATTTGTATGCGGATGCATAAACCGTATTACTAGATAGCGTCAGCCTATTATCAGAATCGTTAGCGATTAATTTTACGATCTCATAAATATAACTATCCATTTTATTTAATATAGATAGTACCAATAATTCTATTATGCCTGTAAGCAGGTTATTTCTATATGCCATACAAATCCTTCTCCTTATTATCATAATTCCATTAAAAGCTACAATGAATTATATTTATCGTCAATATTCCAATTTGTATAATATTTATATATTGTTTTTGCAATTTAACTCACCGATATTCTATTTTATATGTCCTGCCTTTCTCCCTCATAACATAATACAGCGCTGCCGTTTCGTAAATAGATGCCTGCATACCCTCCTCCGGTATGACATCAAAAAACAAATTCAAGGTTACTTTATCCCCACTATCTATAGAATCTTTTTCCGTTGTTTGGACATTACCGTACCAAATACTCCCTCCAGACAGCAGGCAGTAATTGGGTACGATATCATAGATGGATACTGTCTTGTCACTGTGATTCACAATTGTAACCTTCGTCTCGTATTTGTATATTTTCATCCGATAATCTTCATCATATATTTTTCTCCAAACTGGTGATTTCTGTATGTTGTAGGTAATGTCTGCCATCTCATAATTCTCACCATATGGTATCACCTCATGTTTCACATGATGTAAGACTTTTCCATTTACTATCTGATACCGCACGACAAAAAGGACGATTAGGGCAAGAAATATCATAACTATTGCCCCAAATTTAAATCGTTGTTTGCTTTTTTCAGAAATTAATACATTCATCCTAGGTTCCCTTTCTTTCATTCCATAATTTTATGAAACATTCTCCACTAGTTATACACATTCTCACCTTAAGCTTCCCTCTGTCATTTCGTAACACTGCGAAGTCACCGCATCCAAGAAGTCGCGATCATGGCTTGTTACGACAATGGTGCTTCCCGCTTCTTTTAGACGCCGCAACAATTCTTCCAACATTTGTATACCATCGCTGTCGATTCCATTCGTTGGTTCGTCCAATAAAATCAACTTCGGCTTTTTCAAAATTGCCTGTGCAATACCGAGCCGTTCTTTCATTCCCAGCGAATACTTTTTATAATGTCTTCGATCTTTCGGATCTAACCCAACCGCATTCATCGCTTCATCAATATCTTCTTCTGTTACTCCCTCTTGCAGCATTCCCAATAACTGCAGGTTTTTCTTTCCTGTAAATTCCGGCAAAAATCCCGGCATTTCGACAAGGACTCCTATATCTTTTGGGCACTCTCCCGGTTCCATTTTCTTGCCACCAATCTCCACACTGCCATCCACACGAATAAGCCCCGCTATTGCTCGTAAAACCATTGTTTTTCCGGAACCATTAATTCCCCTTATACCTACGATATCCCCCTGCTCTACCGTAAGATTTACGCCTTTTAATACCTGCGTTCCTTTCATTGTTTTATATACATCTTTTAATCTGATATAGTCCATCGTCTACCTCATTTCCGCTCGTTGTTAAGCCTTTTTTCTATTGTTTTACTCACTAAAAATATCCATGCGATTTATTTTCTTTGTACCGGCAATTAGTGTAAACGCCAACACAATCCCTGCCATTGCAATTGCCATACCAATCGTTCCCCGACGATACATAAAACCGGCACAATAAAATACAGGGAACTTCACCGGCAAACCCAAAACAACATAAGCAGTGCACACTATAAATCCTATTATTTCATTTCCAAACAAGGATACAATCGCATACAGCCAATATATGGTACACATTCCAAGCAGCAATAATATCTCAGACTCCAATAGCATTGTGCTATTTATGTTAATACAATAATCCGCACTGCTATAAGCAGATAAGATGAATTGTTTTTCCAGTATTTGAAAGACGACTATCCCACACGCCAAAACACCTCCGCATAATATCTTGCTATACCAATACCATTTTCTTTTTGGAATGTGCGGCATAAAACAGCTTGTATTCCGTGAAAGATCTTTTCGAATAAAGTCAATGACAATGATTAATATCCCCACTTGGTTCCATACCCACTGAATTGGAAATTTATCCGGTTCTGAAAGAAATCTTTGCACAGAAACCCCCAAAATTTCCTGTTCTATAACTGCGCTACGCTCATACATCACTAACATAATGTCTATCAGCAAAATACTCCCAAAATATACAACGAGTCTCCTCCACTGATGCAGCAACAGCCAACTATCTCTTTTTATCAACCCAACCATCATGTTTTTCACGCGTTACTCTCCTCTGCCTTTCACTGAACTCACGACCTGTTACTAATCGAAACATCATGTTTTCATTCAGTCATTCCCCGATCCGTTTAATCCAACTCATGCCTCTTTGCTCCCCAGCACATCCCAATTATTGTGATTCCCAATAACAGGATCATTAACGTTACCATAACCGATAATTCCATCTCCCCCAAGGGAGCGACTTGATGTGCATAGGTGAGCGGATAATAGGTTGCCGCACCATTTTTGCAGACAATGCCAACCAAAGATTCATATAAATAGTTCAACACAAACACGGACACCCAAACCATAAATATATTTTTAAGCAAGCCGCTAAGTGCTAACGCAACACCTGCCAAAAGTCCCCCTATACAAAAGGCAAAGAATAAAAACAAACAGATATGCAATAACGGATAATCATAAAAAACGCTCGGAAATAACGTCTCTTTTCCATATAAGCTCACGGTATGTGTATCCCATAATATCAAATCCGGCTTTTCATCCGGGACGAGCAAAAAACACGCATAGAGGTTTATCGCCAACGGAAAAATAGTAACCAAACCGCCCGCCGTAAAATTGCACACGTATAATCCACGAAAATACTGCTTTGTCTTATTTCTAGTCTGCACAAATTGATAATAACCACTTTGTCTGTCAGAAAGCCACGTGTCCGCCATTGGTATTGCTGCAAGCAATGGCACTAATAGATAAAAAAGCGAAGCATATATCGACCCGTTAAAACCTCCCATCCATATTGTATATACGGAATGTCCATATTTTAACGCTCTATATGGATACACATCCTTTGCAATGTATAACATAGATAGCATTGCTCCAGCCAATAATGCCAGATAAAAATTCTTTTTATGTAGTAATCTTTTCCAAAAATACAGAAACATCTTATTACTCCCCATCTACTTTTTTACGATATATTCCGTGCGAAATTGTTGTATTTGATCCTCGTCTTCCTCTGGTTCCGTTGTATAAAACAAACGATAATTCGTCATGTCTCCCGAAACATCCTGCTTGCATTTCACTAACATTTTTGCCTCTGTTGTTTCATGATATTTGAGGGTTTTTCTCCCCGTAAGCAAAACTGCATTCCACTCTGCTTCTCCCAGTTTGACCGAAAAACCCTTTGCAAACTTCTCCACATCAACGGTCTCGCCTTTACGGCTATTTTTTATTTTACAAGTCAAAACGTACTTTGCCTTTTTGTAAGTTGCAGACTGCAATGTAAAAAAAATGCCACAATCTTCGTTTTCCTCATTTAGCTGCAGCGTATTTACCTTAATCTGAATATCTTTTTCGTGAACGTCTTTGATACCCTGTTTTCCGTCTGGTGTTTTTTTATCGGTTGTATTTTTCGTATCTTCTAAATTTTCTTCCTTCTGCGCCTGCTCCTGAACACTCTCCGTGCTATTGTCCGAAAATTCACGAACCTTCGCAGTCACAATCCCTGCTACAATAGCTGCACAACACACAAAAGAAATGATCTTGATCGTTTGTTTTCTTGCCCCCATATACCTTCTCCTCCTCATAGCAATTCTTGATGATGTCACGCTACACAACAGCAGTTTCCTATTAATAAAAATAGTACACCCACAATTGCTCTTTGTCAAATACTTTTTATTAAATAGTATTATGAAAACATTTATATTGACATGAATTTTATTTTCTTCTAATATGGAATTGTAACTATTCTTTATTGGAAAAGGTGTATGATTATGGCGAAAAAAATACGAAGACACAACAATATAAAACATGGCACAATAGAACTGGTCTTATTACTGCTACTGCAATCCGGCAAGAAATATGGCTATCAGCTCGCCCAAGAGCTTTCTGAACATACCAGTAGCCAATATGAGCTCAAGGAAACAACGATGTATCCAACGTTGTACCGATTGAACCAAAACGGCTATTTAGATTCCGAACAGGTCAAAGTCGGTGAAAGACGAACTCGCGTCTATTATTATATAACCGACAGCGGACGGCAGTATTTACAGGAATTGCTTACCGAGTACAAACTGATTTCCGGTGCTATTGAACAACTACTATCATATACGGAATCTGAAAACAAAGATTCCTAGGGAGGGCTTTTTTGAAAAATACAGCAGCGAAGAAATATATCCGACAGGTTAAACGCCTGTACAGAGGAAAACGGCGATTTAAAAGACAATTTATTCAAGAATTAAAAGATGCTCTTCTATGTTACTTAGAAGAACATCCTGAAGCAACCTATACTGACTTGACGAAAGAATTTGGTCACCCGTCCGAGATCAGAGATCAGCTTTCTTTTCACACGGCTGATGAATTACACCTGAGAAATATGACGCTTTATTGGACGGTTGTCGGACTATGTTCTGTGGCCGTTATCACAGTAGTATTTTTTACCGTTCGTCACGTAGTATTTATGCATGACTACTCTAAAGGCTATTACATAGAACAGTGGGAAGATGATGAAAATGGCTCGAACAATATCAATCCTATCACCAAAGCGACGGATCCGCCTTTGGAAAATCATCAGACCTTTGACGACTAATTAACTCAAACTTCCCATACCAGAAGTTATTGCGAAACCACATATTGCTTATTATGTCAGCAATATATAAACTATTTTGCAGCCAATATATTAAATTGTTCTGTCATCAGAGAACTAAGATAATTGCCGAAGAACGCAGAGTTTTTACGTGATTTCTTATTTTGTTAAGTCTCTGATCACGTGCACATATTCAATATGCGGTTGAATCTGGCGAAGCGCTTTATATTGTGGAGCCTCTTCTTGCTGCAATGTATCCAGTGCAAGTTGGTACACTCGATGTTCATTCGCCCACCACACGATATATTCCAGTAATTGGTAAGATTCCTGTTCGGAAATGTTGTCCCGGATCCCTTGCAAAACCCGGATTCCCACGCTGTCTCCTTGGGGAAGCAGACAGTCCAATAACCGTTCCAGCTTAAATCCACTCACATCTGCCTGCAAATCCATCTTCTCGCCGTGCAATTGACAGGAAAATCTGTCGATCGTCAAAACGCTCTCGTCTTCTTTCCCATCTGTACCTGCAACGCCTTTCAGCCAATGATTGACCGCCTCCGTCGCTTCACGAGATAAATTACGATTGACCGCCGGGACACTAAGCACATTCAATGCAAGCTGCAATTCTGCCTGGCATGGTATTCTCTTAACCAAAGAGCCCGCAACCTTTTTGAACATTTTCTTAGGACCGGATTCCTCCGGCCGATACTTCTGTATCTGCTCTGCAACAAAACATTGCAGCCCTTTTGCATCATACGAGGAAATCTGCACCTCAACCTTCAAGCGCTCTTCCATGAAATCATGCCTCCTCTTCCGGATAAACAATTCCCCACTCGCGGCGCAAACTTGTCATGATCTCCATGACCTCTTCCGTATACTCTGCATATATGTGCGATGTATCTCCTTGGATCGCCATTTCCATATCCTGCAATTCATACATAAGTGCATCCTCATGCGCACCGGCACGCACTGTCTCCTTCGTTCCGTCAACATAAGTGATCACCGCTTCCTCTGCGCGCGGATACTCCATGATCTCAATATAACCTTTTTCGCAGGAAATCATTCCCCTTTTTGGCTGCTTCGAATGCAAACTCAATGCCACTGTTGCCATTTGCGCTTCTGCATTTTTGAGTACGAAAACCGATGACTCGTCCACTCCGGTCGGTGCCGGATTATACTGCGAAAGCACGACGTCCGGTTTAGACTCCATAAACCACCGCACAAACGACAAGGCATATACACCGATATCAAGCATCGCACCGCCGGCAAGATTACGATTGAAAAATCGATTTTGCATATCGTATTCCTTAAAACTGCCAAAGTTCATTGTTATAAGATTCACCTTGCCAAGACGTCCGGAAGCCAAAATCTCACGTAATTTACGATACAGCGGCATATGATAGATCGTCATTGCCTCCGCCAAGATCAACTTCTTTTCCTTTGCTAACGCACGTACTCGTTCCAGCTCTGCGCTATTTAATGTGATCGATTTCTCCGCCAAAACATGCTTGCCGCCACGTAAGGCTTTCTCCATAAACGGCAAATGCGTATTGTGGGGCGTTGTAATGTATATCACGTCCACATCCGGATCGGTAAACATTTCCTCAAAATCATCATACACTTTCTCGATCCCATACTCCTCAGCAAACGCAACAGCTTTCGAGTGCGTGCGGTTGCCCACCGCATAAATGTTGCGTCCACCCTTTGCTAACGCAGCCGCCATCTCATTTGCAATCACGCCTGTCCCAAGAACCGCCCACTTAATCTCTGCCATAAGACCTCTCTTTCCTTTGAATCCTCAATGTATGTTGTGGCATCAGTCACCACAGACACTGCAACATCAGTCACCGCCGTTACTGAGTACAGCCACCACTTTCCCATTCTTCATATAAATTTCACCGGCATATCCACCATTGTAATACTTGCCGACATTCTCTATCTGTGAATAATAAATCTTTAACTCCTTCATGTACTTCTTGACCGATTTCTTGGACACACGACGATATTTTCGTTTCTCCCCATCTAACGGAAACAATACATCCGTGTAATAAAATCGGCATTTTTTCGATAACTTCAACGTAATCTTTTTCTTCAAAAAATAAGGATCGGCACTGTCGAAATATCCTTTTTGCGGACGAACCACAATGCGCTTACCCGTCATCTTCACAATTTGATATTGCGTAGCTTCATCCTTGCGATTGGTTCCTTTCGTATAATGCTTCTTTCCCTTCGTAAGCGATGCCTCCCGATACACTTTCACACCCTTCTTGTACATAAACATCTTGTACGCAGATGCAGAAGCTTCCACTCCAACTGTTGTCACACAAATACATGCGATCACCAGCATTGTCAAAATCTTAGAAATTTGCTTGTTCATGGTAAACCTCCATTCTCCCAGATCCGCTTAGTGTGAATCCCAGGGCATACCGTTTGCTTTGTTGCTTGCTCTATTATTGTGTGGATCGTACGAAAATCCATACACAGTAATTATAGTTATATTTTAACAGGCAGGCGGGGGATTGGCAAATGAACATGAGTACTAATAAACGCTATTGATTATTATTATTTTTAGAAAGTTGTTTCTGCAATGCAGCAATTTGTTTCTTTAAATCTTCATTCTCGGAAATAAGTCCATTTAGGACAGTATCATTTTCCTTTAGCTTTTCTTCTTGTGACAACGATTTTTGCCGAAGCTGATTGTAGTCATAGTAGAAACTGGGAAAATATTTTTGTATAACTAACTGTTCAATCTGCTTATATGTATCAGAATCTGGAGATAGTCTGCCATTCTGTTGATAAAGAATGCGGTTGATACTGACTGTTCGGATATCATTCAGTTTCAGTACAGAATCATGATTAATAAATGAAAATTCACTTGACTTCAATAAAAACATATCACTTTTGGAATTAGGATTATCTGTAGGATGATAGACATCAGTATGTTTCGCAGCAACATAAGAAAAAATCGGTAGAACATAAAGCAGTTTCTGCTTTACACCAATGACCAGACCTCTGTGCTCATAGGACATTTCAGGTTTATAATTCTTACCAAACTCAAACTGGTAGATTTCACCCTTTTTTACCTGCCTGTGTCGGAATTGTCTTGTTCTATTATCCGCCCAGCGAAAATCAGATACTGAAAAACGATCAAGTTCATTGCTGGTGAAGTTATTACAGATGATTATTTCATTGGTTTTATTTTGTGCTTTCAGATATTCGTTCAATGTCCCGCCTCCTTAATTTTATAGAAAAAAAGGGTACGGCGCTAACCATACCCTACTCTGGCAAGCCAGAGAGACCTCGTCGGTCAAATTATCCTTTCAATGGTGGCTTCGTCAGCCAAAAAACACTTGTTATCAAGTGTGCAAATGCAGTCTTTGTATTTCTGCTTACATATATTATACACATTTTTTATAAAAAATCTACTGGTAAAATTGACAAAATATTCTCACATATTCCCTGTGAAATATGTTGGTTCCTATCATATAAACATAATATCAACTTCAAATACCAGCCATCTGATATCCTGCGGACACTCACCCTCTATCAATAAATCACACCACGAAAAACTCGATATCCCTGCATTGGACTTTTCATAAGTATTACATCAACGTATTTCACGCTATTTTTTTGTGGAAAAAATACCTTGAACTTAACTTGAGGCTGTCCAAAACTATTCTTCTTAACACTTACGACTCCTTGATTCGTCCAGCCAGCGGAATACTTAGCATATGATGTCTTAAGTATTGCCTCCCCAAGACCAGCTTCTGCAATTGCAACTACCTCGTTTTCATCAAAATCATTCTGTGAGCTGCTATCTGAATTTGATGAATTATTATTGCCATTGTCGCTCGACGAAGTATCGTTTGTGGTGTCCGTGTATTGATCTTCTTCATATCCCGGCAAACGATCATTTTCCCGAATATCCTGCAACGACTTTGGCAAATACGTATACTCCTCGTATGCATAACCATCCTGTTGTCTTGCATCAATCGCATAATGCGAAACATATCCGGGAACATTCATTTCATGATGCCAATCTATATATATTTTCTTCGGATTATCCATATAATAGTAATATATGGTTGTAAAGCAGCCATCTGTGGTCGCTGTGTATATTCCGTACCTTTTTCCTCCACGTTCATATTTCGAAATGGTAAGTTTCTTTTGCGTAGTATACTCTACCCATGTTCCATAAAAATACTTCTTTAAAATCTGCTCTGTTTCCGATGCTGTTAAGTACCGTAAATCTTCCGTCAAAAGATACTCCCCTGCTTGTAATCGCACTCTGTTGTAACTTCCGCAGCCACATTCTGATCTGTTAATGATGCAATTAATGCACGCGCTCCTTCAAAATCATTTTGATTCATTTTATCCAATATCTGTCCATACTGGCATTGCAAAATCAACGTATCCTTATCATCAATCTGTAATTGATCTATATCTGATGCTTTCAGCAGCGTTAATGCTTTCTCATAATCTCCTCCCTGCATCGCATCACTAATCATCAATGCATAACTTTGAGAAGCCTTGCTTAATGAATCACTATATTGCCCCAATGCCTTAAAACCATTATATGCTTCTTGATATTTTTGCGCATCATATAATTTTTGCGCCGCCTGATACTGTTCTTTTTTCGTTGGTGTATTTGTTTTACTCTGATTATTACCACATGAACAGCAATACATGCTAATACAGAATATTGCTAACAATAATAGTCCCTTTTTTTTCATCATATTGTCCTCCCGTAAAAATAAATTATTATTTATTTTTACGGTAACATTTATTTGTATATTTTATTTTCAATTTCTTTCCATGCAAGCGCTTTATCATGATTTACGCCTTTTATAGGAACAACATTGCGACGAATTATTGCACCATGCATCTCTTAATTTGCACGTCTTTTTCTCAAGATCAAAATAAACACAATTTTTACCAAGTCTTCCTCTTTTAGCTGTCTTCGTGTATCCCGCTCCACTAGTTCGAATATGTAAAATACTTTTTCCGCCTGTGTGAATTTTCTTTTTGTTTTTGCCATATTTATGACCTTTTCTTCCCATAAACACCACCACTTTCTTATTTTAACGCTTAAAATTCAGCATATTTGCCTATTATAATTCCAATCACTAACCTCCCTATAACTCCATCTTTAAGAGACAATGGGATTGTAAAAAAATATGAATACTACAACGCAACACGGCGAATAGCTACCATACATAATGTTGCATCACTACAGCCTACGAGAAAGAATGGAAACGTAAGGATGCTAAATACAGAAACCACTTGGTATACAAGTGGTTCCTTTTAACTTTATGTTCCTTTTGACACATGTACATATTGATTGCAATTTCACAAAACTAATCTCAAAAATCAAAAAAAATCATCATAATCATCAGGATCCAAACCAGCGTCATCCAAAGCCTCGAGTCTTTCCTCCTCATCCATTAACCGAAAATCATCCGGATCAATATCAGCATTCAGTAAATCTATTTCCAGTCCATCATGAAATTCCTCATCCACATCGCCGTCAAGACCACTTTCCAGCCCAAACGACCCCGAGGTCGGACCCAAACCTCCGATTCCAGCATTCATTTCACGTTCCTCATCATTCGTACACATAAGATCGTCTGCAAGCAGGCTCTCAACTTCATCAACATGACCGTCCCCGTCCAAATCTTCCCAACCAAAAAAATCCATAGTATTCTACCTACCTTTCCCTGTTAATCAGAACATTGATTTTCCTCGATTTCCTCAAATATTTTATCCATCTTTGTTTTTTTCTTAAAATTGCGCAACATCTTCTTATCATGTCTCACAATATAACTGACCACTTCACGAAAGTCCTTCGTTTCCAATTCCTGGTCGTGATAATTTTCAGCAAATTTCTTGTGTGTTTTCTGTGCTGTCCCCTTCGCCCATCGATAATTCTCGTGGCGTAGATTGACAACCTCATCTCCTCGCAAAAATATGTTCCAACGTCCACATGCTGAGCGAATAAAAACTACATTGTCTGTTATATTATATATAAGCTCATAACGGTCACATATTTCTCTAATCTCATCGTCAGTAAGCATGATACATCACCTCCTCACGATTCCATCTACTTATAAATTATAGCACAAAAGCGGACGGAATTTTTTATAATTTTGTTATCCACTTTGCCATCCATTATTTCATCAATCTCCCGCCTCACTTCAAAAGCTTTCTTATCTCCTTCTCATTCTGCTTGGTAAAATCAGAAAGTTCATAGGAACGTATGCGTTCCTTAACCAGATTCGGAATGACGAAACCATCTTTTACAAGTGTTGCAAGTCGATTTATTACAGTCTTATTTGTAACCTTAAGCTCTTTGCTGACTTCGATCGGCGTGAACTCTCTTTTATAGTTCTTCATGAGCAGCAAGAGCAATTCCTTCTCTTTCCCTTTTAGATATGAAAGGCTTCCTTCCAATTCTTCGTTGTTTGAACTCTCCGACAATTCGCAAACCTTATTTGAGTATAGCAGCACCATGTGAAGGAAATAATTGATCCAAATCTCAGGATGCGGAGGATTCTCTCGTCCCGAATAATACAGTGCAGGCAGCCCCATCTGGATTGATTCATAGTATTCATCAATATCATATGCGAAGTACTCTTCTAATGAGCCAATTCCGTTAAAACCATATCCGTTGATATCTAAAATATATCCCGAGAGCAGCCTTGCGGTCTGCCCATTTCCATCTTCAAATGGATGAATTGTTACAAGCTGATAATGCACTACAGCTGCAATTATGAGCGGATGATCATCTGTTGCATTCACATATTCCACCAATTCATCCAGCAGATCCGGTATATCAATATATTCTGGAGGAATATAATCAGGATTCCCTGTTTGTAAATCATATACAGCAAATAATACTCCGGGGGGCATTGGTCCTCGAAGTCCGATTTTTTCTTTTGAAGCTCCCTTTTCAACATACTTCTGTACATCCAACATCAGTTTCTTGGAAAACCTCTCCTTCTTTGCCGCTTTCTCTTCCAAATAATTCAGTGCCAGGAAATAATTACGAACCTCCTGCTCCGGTTTAAGATAGTGTTTTCGTTCATCGCTATCTATAACCTCATCCACCTGCTTCTCCGATAAAGGATTCCCTTCAATTTTAGTAGACGCATAGGAACTTTTCTTCTTTGAATTTTTCCGCAACTTACTTGCTACCGCAATAGGCAACGAAACTTCTGATGCTTTATACCTGTTTTTATCTATCTCAGTAATATACTTTAATATTTCATTTGACAAAGTTACTTTAATCATAAAAAAGCACCCTCCTGATATAATGAGCCCAAGAAAAAACATCTACTTTGCAGCCATTTGTTTTTCTTGACATAGTATATCACGAGAGTGCCAATCTTTCCACTAAAATTACACTATTTTTTCACTATTTTACATTTCTACAGTAAGCGCCTAATCTGCCCACGGATTGCACCTCTCACAAATCCATGCCATAATCGAAGTGTCTAAAATTAAAAACGATCACTCCAACAATCGTGAAGTTTCTCATTCAATGCTGGAGACGTTTACCACAACACCAACATTATCTTCCACAAGTTCTCCTGCTATACGAAGCCATCTTTTATATATTCAATTGTTCCTATAGCATGAGTGTTAACATTAACAACACGCATGCCAATAAGCCTGCTCGCATCCCTCTTCTCACCTCTTTACAATAATTCCTTCAACTTCATCATTTCATCTTCTGACAAAGTTACACCTTTTCCCATTTTTTCATGTTCCGGTGCCCAGTCTCTGATATCATATTTTGGTTCTCCACCATTCCATGAAATCTTGTTCAATTCTTTTGTCCATCCCTTGGCACTCTCCGAAAGAGTGCCAATATGTTCAACTATTTCATATTTAAAATCTGCCATAAAATCTCCTTTTACAATTCATCAAATTGTTATTCACATACCTTTTTATCCAACGATGAATCATTCATAATATTTAATAAACTCTGATAACTGTCAACATCATGATAAACAACATTATCAGTAGATATCTCGTTAAACAGCCTTCTTGCGCACATAATTTTAGCTTTTTCAATTGGTCTAAGTTGCATAGAATCCATGGTACCCTTAGTCTCTGCAACAAAGAATATATGCTTAACAGTTCCTTCATTAAATGCTATTGCCCAGTCAGGACTATAATTTCCGACAGGTGTTGGAATTGAAAATCCTTTTGGGAGCTTTGCATATACACATACTTCTGCTGCTCCATCCAAATCCTCTGCGAATTTATGTTCTACACTCTTATCAGCATTTCCATCAGTAAATACATATGGCTGTATATGTTTCTCTGCTTTAAATGCTTTATCTATTGTAGTATGCTTCTCAGCTGTAAATATCTCACTATCATACTTACCTTCAAGCTGGTCATAAGAAATATGATCAACTATCATAGTTGCCTTCTGTTCCTTAATCAGCCTTGTAACCTTAGAAATGAACTCTTCCGGATTATTTTTATACATGTCAAATTTATCCTTACGGATTCCTTTGAGGATAGCTGCTACTGTTCTTCGTGTAAGTACTGTTGCCTCTGCCACCTTGCCGATCAGATCATATTTTATCTGGCTAGTTTCAAAATGCTTAAGTGCTGTTGTATCAGACTTTGCACCTTTGAATGAGTCACCGGATTTAATTGCATCAGCCGATAATGTATCTTTCTGTTCTGAGATAGACGTTGTATATTGCAACATTGACACATATAACTCTGCATCTATTGCATCTATCGCTTTCTTTATAAGCTCATTACTATCAAATGAAACTGTATAAGCATATTTATGATTGATGTACCCCCATAAAGTCTGAAATTCTTTCTTGTAGAAATTATCATTTAAATCGTTGCTTGGTACTTTTGTTTCATTACCATTATCAATCATGTCATCAAGTATCTTGTCATTAAATACACTCTGAATCAGTTTTTGAATACCTTCAGCATATGCTACTAGATGCTCAGGAAGTGGAGCCAAATGATTGTTTTCCAGATCCATATGATATTGTTCGGTAATATTGTCATTACCATCCATTGTCACATAATCATTTTTTATCAGATACTGATAAACCATTGTAGCCTGCTGTTTATTAAGCTTTTCTGCATTTCCATTGACCATTACAGTTTTACCTGTAAAATAGTCAACAGTTGCCTTTCTAGGTCTGTCATACAAATCTGTCTTTATCTGTTTCTGAAGATCCGTCACAAAATCCTTATAGCTTTCACTTGCAATGACAGTAAGTTTATTAATTTTATGTACCAATGACTTTCCTACACTCTGTTCATCCATACGGAAGCCATCCTGATTTACACAAAGCCTTAATCCTCTACCGACTTCCTGCCTCTTTCCGGTTGTACTGTCACTATGCTTCAAAGTACAAATCTGAAATACATTTGGGTTATCCCAACCTTCTCTAAGTGCTGAATGCGAGAATATAAATCTTGTTGGCTCTGCAAAGCTAAGAAGTCTTTCCTTATTCTTAAGGATAAGGTCATATGCAGATATATCATCCGAAAAATCGGAACCACGTTTCACTTTGCTATCAACCGCATGTCCCTTTTTGTCTATCGAAAAATAGCCTTTGTGCGTGTCTTTTACATCAATCCCCTTTAAGTACTTCTGGTATGGTGTATCAAAAATAGTAATATATTCGTTCAAAATATCGTTATATTCCTGTTCAAATATCTGACCATATTCTCCGAGGATTTCTTCGCCGTCTTCATCATACTGGCGATACTTTGCCACTTCATCAATGAAGAACAATGATAAGGTTTTGATGCCTCTGTTAAAAAGTTCCTCTTCCTTCTCCAGATGAGACTTTATTGTTTCCCTGATCTGTACTCGGCGCATATCCTTCTCAGACACATCACCTACCACATCACCTCTATGAATTACTTCTCCATTTGTGAATGTAACAGTTCCTGCAATTGGATTAATCTCAGATACACGATACCCTTTATACTGCTCCATATTATTTGATATTTCATACAAATTATCATCCACATCAAAAATACGGGACTCATGATTAATGCCTTTTGTCTTGTAGTCCTTTTCATACTCGATTCTGGCTCTCGGGGCATGTTTCGGAGATATAATGATATCCTCCAGATATAGATAATGATCCGTACCACGGAAGTTCTTTACCTGAAATCCCTTAACCTCAATTTTCTTAACCAGATGCTGATTATATGCGTCCACCGCATCCAGTGCATATACAAGATTATGATGTTTTGCATGTGTAGCCGAATAATTCAATGTAAACAATGGATTAAAGTTTTTAAGTGCTTTCTGCGTCGCATCTCCGCCCATCTTCTGAGGCTCATCTAATATAATAATCGGATTATTCGCTTTTATAACATCTATCGGGCGTCTGCTTCCAAACTCGTCACGCTTATCATAAATAATACGGGATTCTTTGCTTCTGCCGCCCTCTTTCATGGATGTATTAAATGCCTGCATATTGATAATCATGACATTTATTCCGGCATTACTTGAAAATGAATCAAGCTGATTCAGATTACTGCTGTTATATACAAAAAATCTGGCTTTTTTCCCATAATGCTCCATAAAATGATCCTGTGTTATTTCAAAAGATTTCTTAACACCTTCTCTTATTGCAATAGATGGAACCACTACAATAAACTTTGACCAACCATAACGCTTATTCAATTCAAACATTGTCTTTATATAAACATATGTCTTACCAGTACCGGTCTCCATTTCAACATCCAAAGAACATGCTCCCATACTGTCAACTAGAGAATCCGAAAGCATGACATTATTATTCTGCTGTACTTCTTTTATATTTGACAAAACCATATCCGGCGAAATCAACAGATTCTCATTCTTAAATCCCGACTCATCGAAATCATCTGTAAAATCCAATGTTTCCTGCTCATAATTATTCACAAATGACATCTGCGAATAAGTCTGCATCTCTCTCTTATTTCCTATATCTCTGCGGTAAGATACATTGTCTATATATGGTTGTCCCTTAAAACAGTTTACTACGCTATCAACAGCATCTGTTTGGTACTGTTGTATTTTAAAATTAAATTTCATATTACAGCACCTTCCTTACTGTATCCGGACTTATTGATGCAAATATCTGGTCAAAGTTGGTTGCAACACTATCATTTGCCATTGAACTATCTCTGAATACTGCGTAATAGGGCTTTTTCTCCGCAACAGCCTTCACAGTCTCTTCCGTCACATCATTATCAAAACAAGCTATCAGGAAACCATCTGCCACATTGAACACCTGCTTACCAGCTATAGTTGTTTCTTCAATCTTGCTTGAAAGCAACACACCTAAATCAAGCATAACCTGGAATAATAAATCTTCTGGAGTTCGGTCTTCCTTGATATTATCTGCATATGTATCAAATAAGGATTGCTGAGTTTCAGATGGATTATAATAAACATCTTTCATATTTGACGAACCAAGTTTTAATACTCTAAATCCAACATCAATATTCTTATCTGCAAATAATTCTGATGCTTTTTTGATTCTATCCTTTCCAACTTCACAGATATTTAGATACCCAGACTTATATGCTTCTGATTTTTCATCTGTTTTTTCAGGTATCTGAACCATAATATATTTTCTTCTACCTTCATTTTCGGCATTTAATTGCATTAATGCATGTGCAGTTGTAGCTGAACCCGAAAAAAAATCCAAAACAATACACTTTTTATTCGGTGCTCCAATTCGTAATAATGGATTTATCAATGTTGTAGGTTTCGCATATTCAAAAATGCCTTTTTTCTTAAATAACTTGTCAGCCTCCGCTGCCGAAGTCATTGAATATCCAAATTCAGTCATTATTGTTGGTAATGTAAGTCCTTGTCGCACTTCTGATAGATATCTTTTCAAAAATGGAGCTCCTGTTGTTTCTCTAAAGGATACTCTTCCCTCTTTTATCCATATATTCATTTTTTCTTTATTGAACAACCAACATCTTCCCTCTGATGGATAATAATCTTTACCATCTGAAGGATTTCGGATTGGATATACACAAGACCGAACAATTCTTCCACCTTTTCCATTAGCACTCAAATCGGAAGCAACCCATGGTCCTCTTGGATCATTATCCGGATTTGCATATCGTTCAATAGATTTAGCATCTCTTGGTAATAACCCAAGGGACACTTTTTCTATATCTTTAGCATAGCAAAGAATAAACTCATGTATTCTACCTATATTTTTATCATTAGGTGGAGTTGCTCTCTTTTTCCATATTAAACACTCAATAAAATTTTTCTCCCCAAATATTTCATTACATATTCTTTTAAGATTTTCATACTCTCCATCATCCATACTAATCATTATAACTCCATCCTCTCTCAAAAGATTACGTGCAAGTTTAATTCTAGGATATATCATATTCAACCAATCCGTATGAAATCTTCCGTTAGTTTCAATATTTTTAACGAGTCGATTTCCATACTCGTCTAATTGTCCACTCCTTCCTATATATTCATCAGTGTCTTCTTCATAATTATCATTGTAGATAAAATCATTGCCTGTATTATATGGAGGATCTATGTATATCATTTTTATCTTTTCTAAGTAGGTTTCTTGTAATAATTTTAATATTTCTAAATTATCACCTTCAATATACAAATTTTCTGTATTAGAAAAGTCTACGCTCTCTTCAATACATGGTCTTAACGACTTATTTATTGGCATATTTGCTTCCATTATTGCTTTTTTCTTATCTGGCCAAGTGAACTGATATCTTTCATCTTTTCCCTCTACAACCTTGCAAGATATCTCCTGTCTAAGCACATCTGCATCAATTGCTCTTTCTACAATTGGCTTTCCGTCATCATCATAACCTGTAATCGTCTCCGTAAGTGCATTCGGAAACATCTTTGAAAGCACCTCAAAATTTTTATCCGCTATATTTTCAGTCTGCATCTTTAATTTATCCATAATTTTCTTCCTCTCCTGCTATCTTTAATTCATTAATATTTGTCATATTATGTCCAAAAAAGAACACTTTCGGATCTTTATCCTCCCATGTAATTTGATTTGCACAGTTTTTACCGTAACAATCTGAAATGCACTTGCATTGAGTAACTACACCTTTATCTGTGACAATATCAAATACTATTTCTACGATTACGTTGTATGCACTCTGCTTTATTGCATCTTCGAACTCAACACGCTTTTTTGCATCTATAACATATGTCATTTCAAATTTTATCTTCCCATCCTGATGGATTGCAATTCTAGAGTATGCATTCGAGTAATTTTCCCCAAACAAATGGCTACTCATATTCTTATTGCTCTTATCACTACAAAATATGTTACAATCTTTTATATGTATTAATACTGGTATACTATTTCCTATACTTGTCCCATTAAAAATAAATTTATACCCAACGTATGATATATTTTCATTCCAAGCTTTATCTTTAATCATTTGTTCAGAATGTATTTCCCAATTAACCGGAATATCCGCATCTTGCTTTATGTATATATTATTCATCAGTACCATACTACTATAATTTGCAATATAATTATTGTTCTCCATTTCTTGTAATCTGTCATTTTGCTTATATGCAACATAGCCTAATATAATAGTACCAACTGCACCAAATATGCTTGCTACATAATTTAATGCATCTCCGGCTTCCCACTCTGCTGAAAAAATACCATCTGTATGCACTTTAAATAATACATTTAAACCGAATGCTAAAAATATAGCTATCAGAATAGTAACTATTCCTATCCATATTAACTGTTTTTTCTTCATTGCATATCCTTAAGCCTTTCTTTATACAGATTAACACGCTGAACCATCTCAAATTTTTTCTTTGATTGTACTTCTTTGCGAGCCTTGATCTCCAAATCAGCAATTTTCTTTCGGAGTTTTTCTTTTTCAGCCTCCACATTTATCTGTTCTACCAGTGTATTTCCATCCTGCACATTAATGCCTGATACCTGTGTAACAAAATTATCCCACACACTTCCTAAGTCAAGACCAGTGAGTTTTAACAAAATTTCTTCTTCATTCTTCCAGTCCGATTTCAGCAGGCGTGTCTCATATATTGCAAGTTGATACTTATGTTCATAATGAAGTATAATCAGCAGCTTTTGTCCAAAAAGTTTTGATATCATGACAATATTTTTATCATCATACTCTTTCGTTTTCAGTTCCACCTGAAGAACAAATATTGAAGATACCTCTTCCGTTGCCTTAATATTCACAGACACTTCTGATATTTCATTTGTAATAATCATTCTGCTTATATCAGTATCAAACCTATCCTTTTTATTTCCTGTTAATTCTGCTGCATATTTCTCATAGATAAGTTTTTTATGTAATGGCTTCCTAATCTCAGATGTTTTAGGCAAATCAAACATATAAACACCTCCCTACTTTATGACAAGAAAACTTATCAGCTCAAAATCATCTAATCCACTTATTGTCTCAGATAAAAAGCTCATCTGCTTACCACTCAGAAAACTATCTAGCTCACTCTCATCTTTCACTTCAATGATGGAAGCAATAGCATCTCCAAGTAACTCCGAATATCTTTCCATTCTCCGACCATCGTCTGTTTCATCATTGAATTGGGTACATAATTCTTTATCTGGTTCCTTTTTACCTTTACATAAAAGCCTGAATGAATCCAGCATTTCCTTTGGTGAAAGATGATCTATGATTACTTCTCCTTCTTCTGACATATATACCATATAGAATGGATGCAGCCTGTTCTGACTGTTGATGTTTACCTCATTCTTTATATTTCTAAGTACAAATATTACACCAGCCGGCAATTCTTCTGTTGCTTTCACCACAGCATTCATTCCATGCGGAGCCTTTTCAATCTCAGGATGTGTCTTAATATAATCAAGCAAATCCAGTCTGAACTCATTCAATCCAAGATCCATAATAGATATTCCGGATGACATATCTTCAATATCTACCACTTCCTCCTGTAACCTCTTGAGCTGCTGTTTTCGATACTCTAAATCTCCCTTTTCTTCCGGACTGAGAACATTATCATCTCCCGTAGCTGTCATATCCACGATTTTCATTCGGGTTTCTACTCTAGCTTTAAGATTAATATATTCATCCAATGTAATGTCCGGCCAAAAGTTTACCAGCTGAATACATTCATTCTTACTTCCGATTCGGTCTATTCGTCCAAATCTCTGGATAATACGCACCGGATTCCAATGTATATCATAATTAATCAGATAATCACAGTCCTGCAGGTTCTGACCCTCCGATATACAATCCGTTGCTATCAGTATATCTATTTCTGCTTTTTCATCCGGTAATAACAAACTTTTTCCCTTGGATACCGGAGAGAAGCATGTTAATACTGTATTTAAGTCCGTTTTCAACCCTTTGATTGTGGTCTTTCCATCAACCGATCCGTTAATAATAGCTGTGTCTAATCCATATTTTTTCTTTACATACACACTTACTGTGTCATACAGATAATTCGCTGTATCTGCAAAAGCAGTAAATATGATTATTTTCTTATTACCAGGATTAATAGGATGTTCCTGCTTTTCATCAATCACATCGAATAATGTCTGCAATTTGCTATCATGAGCAGGTGTTATATCTGCAATCATCGTAAGAAGCAAATCCAGTATTTCCTTATCTCGTTCCAGTTCCCGTCTCCATGACTTATAATCCATATCTGCAATGTCAATTCTTACTTTCTTTCCAATTGCAAACACATCATCATTCTGATCATCTCCATCTAAATCCATATTTGTAATGTCATTCAAATTCAATGAAGATTTATTATAGCCATATTCAAAATCTGCAATGCTCTTTATGGTATCAGCAATAAGATCGTTAATACGTTTTAATGTCAGCCTGAAGGAATATACTGAACTTTCCATTCGCTTCATAAGGTTTATTGACATCAATCTTCTGATTCCCTGCTCACGACCAGACTGTGTAAGTCCTCCCCTTACATGGTTTGAATCATAAACATCCTTATACTTTGCTAATTTACTTGGCAGAATATAGTCCGTTGGTGTATATATGCATAATCTAAGCAAATTCAACTGTTCAAATATCTCATTGTAATTGATTGCCTTGCTTAAATCTGTCAATCCTGGTCTTTTTGATATAGGTGGATTTCTTTTTGGAAATGTTCCTATATCTGATGTATCATAATATTTCTGAATATGCTTTCTTGAACGTGCAATCGTCACACTATCAAGCAGTTCAAAAAAGTCAAAATCTAGCATTCTTAAAAGTTTGCTTGTAGTTCTATCCTCCGGTTCCCATTTACTCCATGTATTAAAGGCAGTCTGTGCCTGCTTGAAAATATCATCAATACTCTTATGTGTATTCAGCTTTTCGTCCAGCAGCTGACTTTCTCCTTCATAAGCAAGGGCAATCTGATTCTTCAAATCTACAAAGCGATTATTTACCGGTGTAGCAGACAACATAAGTACCTTTGTCTTAACACCCTTGCGTATAACCTTATTAAGAAGCTTCAGATATCTGTTCTCTTTTTCATCCTCACCGGATATTTTTCCGCCATTACGGAAGTTATGTGATTCATCAATTACCACCAAATCATAATTTCCCCAGTTTACCATATCCAGATCCATACCATTGGAATTTCCTGACTCTCTGCTTAAGTCTGTATGGAACAGGACATCATAACGCATACGATCAGCTGCAATCGGATTGTTGATGTAATTATACTTATATGTATTCCAGTTGTTCGCCAACTTCTTAGGACATAATACAAGCACAGACTTATTTCTGTTCTCGTAATACTTTATTACAGACAATGCAGTGAATGTTTTTCCTAAACCCACTGAATCTGCCAGGATGCATCCGTTATACTTCTCCAGCTTATTGATAATTGCTAACGCAGCATCCTTCTGAAAATTATAGAGCATCCCCCATATTTTGCTTTCTTTAAAGCCTGTTGCCTCGTTTGGCAGTACATCCTCTGATACATCTTCAAGAAATTCATTGAAAATGTTGTATAGTGTTACAAAATACAGATAATCCGGGGAATTTTCATTATAAACAGTTGTGATATTCTCTATCACTTCATCTGTCACTTCCTGAAGTTTTGATGCATCGTTCCATATCTGTTCAAATAATTGCAAGTATGTCGTGCTCATTGGTGTTTCTGATTTCTGAACCATATAATAAGCATTATTTCCACGTTCACAGCCTAAATCTACTGTTGTAAATCCGCTTAATGGCATATAATTCTTATCGTCTACATTAATAAATCCCATCATATTTTCATTTGTCACATTTGACTTGAATACTGCCTTTTTACGAATCCACTCTGCACATTCCTTTGCAATAGCCTTCTGTGTCATCTCATTGCGAAGCTTAACTTCAAACTCCGAACCAAACAGATTTTTCTCACGTTCCTGTCTTGGTATATAAAACTCCCTCTTTTCGCGTTTTGCTTTTTCTTTAACGAATGTGGGTGATGTAAAAATAAAGCGCAATTCATCCACATTTTTAAGTTCTTTCTTTAATTCAGCAAACGCATAAATAGAAAAGCAGGCTGCAGCAATAGAAACTTTACTCCCTTTATGTATTTCAGTTGTCAAATCTTCTTTCAGTGTCTTGTTGACATTATCTATTATTTCCAATTCCAGTTGCCTCCCTCTTCTTCTCTATGCATTATGCTTATTTTTCTTATACCTTGCATCCGCTGGTTTCTGTGCAGCATCAGGAATTAACCACATTTTTCCTTTTTTAATCGCACCTTCAACTCTTCCTTCTGTGCATAAAACCCCTATTCTTCTAGAAGAAATATTCCATACCTTTGAGAGTTCTGTTGCTGTTAAATACTCCATACTCGAAACCTCCATAATAAATATATTATATTCTATTATCGGAATAATATCAACAAAAAAATCCGCGCACATCACTCTTACTGACATTTATTTCCATTCTGCAAAGTGCAGTCGCCGTAAGCGCGGTACTTTGTGGATTTCTTCTATATTTTTTCGAATGCAGCAACTTCATCCATAAACCCAAATAATCTTCATACAATCTCTCCTCACTCAAAGCTTGTACTAAATCAATATCAATTTTCACAGGAGACAATCAGTCATGGACAATCTCCTCATAAGCATCTAATTTGTACCAATCATTCTTGCCAAGTGTGATTTCAAATTCATTTTTACAGTTTCTCTACAAAACGCTTCATCAAATTCCAAAATTCGCCTGCCATATCATCCTCCGAATCAACAACAATCTTTCGCCAATCGATATATGTAATTTGCAGGTTGAACGCACTTTCTCCCTCTCTTCTCTCCCTTGCAGCAAATGGAGTTTTCAATTCTTTCTGCAAAGCAGCCGACAATTTACTAACTTCATTCGCATCAGTTTGCTTCGTTTCCTTTGTAACAGCCTTTCTTGATTTGCCAATATACTGGTAAATCCGTATCAAACCATCCTGAAACATTTCATATATCATATATTTCTGTGATTCGCCACTACATTCTGTAGAAGTCCATACCTTGAAACGAATTTTTACTATATCAGATGGTAGAAGCATTTCCGGTGCCCATTCAAATTTGCAGTCAAGACAACCATAATCCGGTTGTGGTAAATCATCCATAATAATATCACAACCTCCAAGTATAAGTTTCCCTTGCTCCGCCAACTCAAAGGCTTCACCCGTCGGCATTCCATATAAAATCTCACATACATTATTTGAACCACATCTTGGACATTTTACTTTCATTGCTATTGCTCCTTCTTAGTATATTTAGCTGATTTATATGACCAACCGTACTCTTCCATGAAATAAAACAGATTATCGATAATCAAAAACAGTTTAATGCAATCAATTTGTGTGACTTTTCTTGTATTCATTCCGTGATCCACAAAATTTCTGTTCAGCATTTCAGTGTCTTCATTTGTAAAGTCATTTCCTTTTTTATAAATTGTTGTTATTGCATTCAACATGGCGAGGTATGAAGCAGTTCGGAGAAAAGATTTTTCATCAGAATTATTTTTTAGATTTTCAGCGTATTCTCTCGGTAACATTCGCCAATTTTTTTCTTTATACTCCTGAAGTCGTATCATGACAGAATCAATTGTTGCAAATAAAATCATTGCACAAGCAGTATAACATTGATTTTTGTACGACACAACAGCTTCTTCAAATTCGGTTTTGTTATCAACTTTTCCTTTAAGTCCATTTATTAAATTTGATACTTCCTCTTCTGAACAGTACTCCATTGACAATTCATCAGCTTCTTGCACAGAACTTGGAGCGTTATGATATAAATCCATTGAAGCCCAATCAATAAGACACCACCCGTAGTTACCCCATTGCTGTAAAGCAACAACTATTTTTTCTTGTTTCTCTTTACTCGGAATAGCAGCTACTAATGCTTTTGAAATATTAGAAGCAATTTGAACTGCATCAAAACTCTCCAATATGTATTCTGCGAGATTTGTTAATGCTTGAGAAATTCCTGTCTTGCATACATCAATGATAGGTTTTGTAAGCTCTTGTATGGTTTTATCAAGTTTTTCAGCATCACTGGCAACTGCTTTGAAGAAACGCTCATTTTTAGGCAAATTTGAATCAAGATTATCCCACTTTTCTTTAACTGTAGGATAGATCCTAATATATTTATCTATGAAGTTGCTAACAGTTTCTGATGTAATGTTAATCTCGTCCGCAGAATCATAATCGCTATCGATTATTTTCATCATAAGGAAAGCAATGGCTTGATCATAATTGTTAGTTGACTTAAAGTGATCATAACAGGAAATGATTGCAGATAGCTTCACTTTTTCCAGTTCAATATCTACATTATGATATTGACCATTAATTTGATATTGCATTATGTAACCTCCTTTATTTCACTCAGACTACATTTTCTAATTTCATTTTATTGGTTTTCGGTTTCTCTGTTTTTCCATGGTTCATACACCTCTTTTCTGAACTCCTCAGGTGTATAACTACGTTTTTCCACGCAAGAAAACTGACATGCTCTATGAATCACTCCATAGCGTTTCAAATCCAAGTTTACCAAAAGTCCACAGTATGAGTGATTGGATGCCACACAATGTAAACCATCCTTTTGTAACACCTCCATGAAGTCATGCATTTCAGTTACACTCGGAAACAAAATCATATAAGGCATGGATTTTTCTTCCATTTCCCAATATTTTTCCCGACAATTCTCTCTATAATGTCTATAATACACTTCCATCAACATGGGCAACACCTTCCTCTACAAAAATCATTGTTGTACACATTCCCAATGATTATCCCAATCATCCAAACACATAATCTCCCTCACTCTGGACAATACTTGATTTTTTCCACCCACTTCACACTCTAATTCTCCTAAACAATATGGGCATCTACAATATTTATATTCATCATATGCGCTATCGCAATCTGGTCACATCTGTATTTTCATTACCCTGACTACTATAAGCTGCCCTCTGTGCAACCACATACGGGACACTTATATTCACCATCACCCGTTGGCACCATTAGATTATCACATTCGTCACAATACATATACGCTTCATCATCAGCATAATATTCATCTGCTTTATTATCTTCGTCAAGTACACCCATCCATTTGTCAAAATCAAATTCCATACAAACACCTCCTCGTATCACATTTAAGTCTCTCAATATACTCACGCTCTATTTCAGCACTTACACCTCTACAATTTCATAATCTGAACATTCGAACTCGTCTTCGTCGTAATCATAATCTCCTGGATTTGACCAATGAAGCGTTTCTGCACCTGTTCTTTCACACGATTGAAGATATAATGCATATTCTTCAGCCTCTTCCCAATTGTTTTCATGGCCATCAAAAAACTTCTGTCTATGGCATCTATACTTAACAACTTGGTCCCCTTCAATCCTATACTCATTCCAGTAATAATTCTGCTTTCCGTAACCTTTCCATTCATTAGTAGTGTAAAGTCTCCTTACATATATACGATTTCATAATTTTCAAACTCTGCCAAAAAGCTATCCATAACCATTTTGGCATTTTCACTAGCACTATGGTAAATGCCTTTCGACTCAACATCAACAAGTCCTTTAGTCTCAATCTCCTCCACTATCTCCTGATACTGAGAGAATTCAATCGGGTTGAGAATATTATTCGCCTCGGAGCAAGATACCGTATCCCAGATTACATAATTGTCATTTAGTTGTGCTTCCGGAAGTTTAATATAAATCTTGTCATCGCCAACTTTGACAACTATTTTATCCATGTCATATCCAACCTTTACCATCCCACTGGCAGTAATCGTGATAGAATTGGTGGTCCCAAGGACTTTAATGTCATCGAGAAAATATCTTGTCTCATCCTTTCCAAGTGTCACTGTATACTCTCCACAATATGTTGTAAGTTCCGCCATCTCTGTAAGTTTAGATTTGACCTCCTCTACCGTAACAACTCTTTTTTCTGATTCTCCCGGCAATTCTAAGCCAGCAGACTTTTCTGCAACATCTTCTTTAGACCCGTTCGTATTCTTTGCAGTGTAGTAACCGGCAACAAACACAACTGCCAAAACAAGTACAACTGCGATAACTTCTCTAAACACTTTAAATCCTTTCATCTTATCCTCCTGTTATCTAAATCCATGCTGTAATAAGCACTAGTGCAAAGAAACACACAACTATTCCCGCCCCTCCCAGAAAAACACTTTTTACTATCTTCATTTGAACCACCTCCTCGCAAATCAATATAGTTTTTCTGTTCCTTATGACTTAATTCTACCTCTCTCCTCACCGAAACTCCATGAACATTTCAGTAAAATAACCCTTTTATTTCAACAGTTTCAGAAAAAACACCGAGCTATTTCCATATTTTCGAAACTACTCCTAGTGCAACTCCCGATACAACTACTAATCCAGCAGCGGCAGCTTGGTAGGAATACCTCTTAATCCACCCAGCAAATGTCGACTTTTCCTTAACTTGTTCTCTATTTTCAACGACTTTACTCTCCGCTTCCGGTACATATGTAAGTTCTTCATATGCCACAGCAAATTCCCTCTTAACTTCTTCCGGATTGAATTTAGGTGCAAATCTTTTCTGCTCAGTTTCTATGTGCTGAAGCATTTCATCCATCACAGCAAGTTCCTCATCGGTGTACTGAACTGAAGACTGAAATCCATCAATTCTATTAAAGAGTGAACCTCTAAAGCAATAATTTTCCTGTTTAAACTGGTCATGTACCTGAATTCTTACTCCTTTGGGAGTAGAAAATACAAGAAGGCTATCCATTTTCACTTCTTTCTCAATTCCTCTATTAGCAAATTCTTCTTCGAGACGTTTTTTCAAAAGTCTCCTCTTCTTGTCCATCTTTTCACCAATACTGATATCATGATAACAAGAAGAATTATTAAAAAGAATTCTTCCATCCGGAGCAAGCGTAATATCTTCTTTTGCGTTTTTAATCTCAAGAATGATAAAACCATTTTTTGTAAGAACTACCGAATCAATCTCCGTTTGCTCAACACCGTCACTAACAAACACATTCCTGAAAAATCTAGCGTCCGGTCTGGTTACATATTGATATGTATTGGCCACTCTGTCTTCTCCACGCTTCCCTGCCATGGCAACTGCAATTTCCTTGCTGATTAACCTTAAGGCTCTAAGCCCTTCCGTCACCTTTGAATCATAATAAAGCTTCTTTTCTCTAGCCATTGCTTCACAACGACTTATCACCTCTGTCATTCTAACCAGATGAGCATTTTCTTCTCCAATTACAAGTTTTGCTGTTGCCTCTTGAAATTTCATAAGTTGATCCACATATTCAACAAATGTGTAATCGTTTCTTGTTAAAATTCCTTGCTCATTAAGATTTTCTAATATCTCCTTTGATGTGTACTTTTTCATATCATTTCTCCTCCTTGCTGCAACTATTTTCCTTAATTTCCGAATTACCATTTTTTTCTTTTACCGAGATAGCCACGCCAATTTCCTCCAAAAACTCAGGTCGACTTTTTCCCATTTCCAAGAGTCTGAGTAAAATGATTCTTTCTTTCACGTTCATTTTTTGTCTCGCCCCTCTCTTGTTTTCATACCTAAATGATAAAACAGTACAAACAAAATTTAAATGAACAAATCAGTAAGATAACTTGGTTATTTCACTGAAAAGAGCAAAATAATAGCGTCCTCTTCCATATAGGAAAAGAACGCCGCAAAACTACATTATTATCTATTTTTCAATTTCTCATATTTTTCCATATTGATTGCGCCATTTGCAACCATCTGCTCCGACCAAAGCTGCAAGGCTTCAACTGTAATTGAAATTTTTTCCAACTCATTCTGAATCTTTATAAAATCATCAATCTCTGTATCATCGATGATTCCATCCGCTGTTATATTTATCAATCTGCGCTGGTTATCTTGAACAGTGTTTAAGGAATCCACCATTTTTAAAATAATTTTTGAAAGGTCCTGTAACTTTACCTCCGGTACATACTGCTGACCAATCGCACATTGATTGGAGCAGTAGTAATTGCACATTTCAGGGGATTTATATTTTTCAGCCATAATTAATATTTCTTCCGGATGTGGTTCTACCCTTTCATTTTCTATTTTCTCAATTCGTTCCGGCGGAATTGATTCAAGCAACTCACTTGCCTGTTCCCTCGTAAGCTTTAGTTCTTCTCTTTTTCTAAAATATACATTCTTATTCTTTTTATTTGATACTTTTGGCATTTTCCATTTGCATGATAATCCAGATTAATTATCACACGTTCCTCCTTTTCGTCTCGTCTTGTATTTATCCAACAGTCACAAATCATCTGACTTCTGCTCCAAATGGCATTAGCGATAATTTTGCTATCTTAAAGAATTGTTTTCCAAACGGTATTCCTATAATTGTAATGTAACAAATTATTCCAACAGCCACATTGCCCACCGCCATAGGGATTCCGGATACAATCAACCAAACAATGTTGGCAAGCAAACTCACAGCACCACCACCATATACGATGTCTTTTCCAAATGGCCAAAACGCTAATCCGGCAAATTTAAAGCATTGTATGCCAATCGGAATGCCTATAATTGATACGCACCATAGTACACCGGCAATAAGCCAAGACAATCCACTCAGAAATCCACCACAAATAAACCAGAATATATTCCCTAATATGCTCATATGTACCGTTCCTCCTCATTGCCACGAATCTTATACACATACAATTTTACCACTAAATTGAGGATGCAACAACATTAATTTAATTTTCGAAAACTAGCTCTTCTATGTTCTAAAAAAGGAACATCTTGACAACTGAGCCATTATAAAAATATAGTACATATCAATACAAAAGCAAAACGGTCACAAGCCTCGTGTTTACAGGAGGTGTGGCCGTTTTATAGTCTAACAAGTGTCAAAGATGGGAGTATAGCATACTCCCAATATCAAGTCTGACCGCTCCCGCCAAATATGCAACCTCATCATTTTTTTCAATATTTGAAATAAAATAGTTTATGCACTTCTGCTGGCGATACCAAAATAAACGAACTTCTCCGATCAATCGTTTTATATCCTCGATCTCTATTATTTCAATTATGTCTTCATATTTTTCAAGAAGTTCCCGATATTGCTTATTTATTTTTCTTAAAGGTTCAATTTCTATCATGACTATTCCTCCTGCATTTGCTCTTCATAATAAAAATCTGGCAAATCAATATACTCAGAAATCTGATGAAATACTTTTTTTATGAGCATTTCACAATCATCTTCAACACTACGTAAATTTTGTTCTGCATAATAATCTGGCACTGTATGGTAATTATGCACCGGATTATCACATATCAACATTGTAGACTCCCTAATTGCTCCCCAAAAACCATGTGTAAAATTTGTTCCATACTCATAATACATTTCATACAATAATTCTTCACCACACGCAGAAAATTTTTTACTAATGTTAGTATGATCAAAATACCCAAAACTCGTATTAACGAAGGACTCATCCATATCTTCATTTACAAGTAACTCCATAAATTTTTGTTCTAGTTGAGAATTGTCAGAAATTGGATATTTTTTCTTCTCTAATCTTTGCCATCACTAATTTGTATTTTCCAATTCCATATGCCTTAAATCTTTCGTAAACATCTGGAATATCTTCTTCTTGAGTCATAATATATTTCATATTTATATATGTCTCTAGCATTGTTCTAAATAATATCCGCCCACTTACATCATTCTGGAGATTTTTCTCAACTATTTCTTTATAAATCTTAAATATGTAGCAAACGAGTCCCATGATCACGGCATACTTAGTTTCCATCTTTTTATCTTCATTCGTAGAAGCAATATAGTCAATACTCTTTTCTATTTTTCCAAAAAAATCCATGTTTTTTTCTCCTTCCCATACTATTGTCAATGGATTGCAATCAGTTATTTCACCCAATTTTTCCCACACCAATTTTGAAAAATCATTATTGCTATATGAACCGCATAATCCCTGAAAAGTAGAACGAATAACCGATCTATATTTTCCCATAACTTCTTCTCTATGATTATGTTTATAATAATTTGTCAATGCATCTGGCAATAAACTATTATTACTTGAAATGTGTAAAATCCCGCACTCAACATAAAACCAGTCAACTACGAAACAAATATCCGTTGTCAATTTATCATGAAATTTATCGCATTGTTTAATCACATCAAATATGTTTGATATAAAATCATCAATATTTGCCGAAAAATCAAAAAAACAATTATAAAACACCTCATCAATATCTGGGGTAATTACAACTGTAAATGGAGATAAAACTTCACTCGGCACATGACTAGAAACTATTTTCCAAAACAATTTCCTCTTTTCCATATCCAATTGAATTATTTTCGAGAAATGGGACACACATATTTTATTCTCCTGCAAATCATTTATTATTTTATATAACTGTTCCAAATCATCTTTTCTACCAAGTTCATTTATTATTAAACCAATCCAAAGAAACTCCGGCAACCAACTTTTAGACCAACTGGTTATTCTTAAAGACTTTCCCAGACCATCTGGTTCTGTATATGGAGTATATAATGTATCTCCTTTTTTTACATGACTTGTAAGTTTAATCCTATCCATGGTATTTTCCCCTTTATTCTGGTTTTGGTTGATTTAAACTGAGATTTATAGATGTAATCTTCAGTTATTTATCTCAAATTGTAATTCAACAAACAGTGCTACAGTGCGTAAATCAATCAACAAAAATCAATATTACTTAGTCGTGTGTTATGTACCTTCGTGATGAAAATCATATTCCGATACAAAAGGTTGTAAAACAAACATTATTATAAGCACCGTTTCAATCATCTGTATGAGTTTGCTCATATCATTCTGATTTTTTATAGCTAGTAAAATTTCTTCATAGAAATCAAAGAAAATCTGTACAACATTTAACAACTCACTATTGTCTTCATCTGCTTCATCAATCATTTTATTTACGACATCTTCTATCAATAGGAAATCCTTCCACAGCAAAGTAATCTGTCCAATCAGCGATTCTATGAAGGAAGTCAGACTACCAAGACACCTTTCATCGACCGACACTTGTAAAACTTGTTGATAACGCTGAATATACAACTTCATCTCACCCAATTTTCCCATGGAATCATTCCATGCGTTTAAAATATCGCTTGCATTAATTTCTTCTACCAATGCAGGCTCTATTTCACAAGGAAATAGTGGCTTTGCTATTTCGGATTCTTCTGCATCTAAAAGTTTATAGAATGGAATGGAATACGCTACAGGAGAATATACACCAGAAAAAGTTGGGAGGTACGCAAGTTCCAGTGATTGTATTTCCGAGTACCATCTATCACTTGACTGCAAAATACTATCCTTAAATACCTCCCTAATTCCCATAACAATTCTGGTATATTCATTTTCAAGTGTATTACTATCATCCATTTTATAATCTGCAAGAATATAAGCGTATTTCTCACCTTTAAAAAGTGTACCATTCACAGCAGTAACTGCCTTTGAAAGTGTATCTTCAAAATAGTTTGTTCCTTTGCGATATTTTTGCTTTGCATCATAAGCAATAGCATAACCTTTTGGTTGATTATTCAGCACATGACACCAGATATTAACTAAAGTAAGAACATTTTCAAGTTCATATTTTGCAAAATTATCACCAAGTGAACTATAATTTGAAAACAATAAATCATACTCTTCCTGAAAGTCCACAAGAGTTTTTGCCGCAGAATACAAATTATACATTGCAAGTCTCGGGTTTTTAACAGTATTAATATCTTGCTTATTAAGCCGTACACGCAAAACTTCAATAAATTGATTATAAAATTTGTCAAATGAGGAGTATACATCATTCAAGCATTTCCTAAACTTCTCATACTTGCCAACTGAGAGCAATTGACGCATTGTAAAATATTCTGCAACGGGACTTTTTGCGTTACTTTCAGAATATAGACAGTATGGATCTACAGTAAAATACGGAAGGCGATTTTCAGCGAAAGTATGCCTTCTAAACGCTTTTAGTAGATCATCAATCCGTCCTCCCCTCCCAGTCGTATATTTGCCTTTCTTATATACATCATCAATAAGCTTAATTGTTTCGATAACCAGATCGTTAACATTCGTTCTTATCTCATCAATCTCAGCCACATATTGTTGCCATGTAGTAGGACGCAGACTGTAATCTATTCGAATTTTTGTCCACCCATTTAATTCAGACACCCATGCGTTTGGACGATTACTTTTATGGATATGAAGCTTATAATCCAACGCTTGGATTCCCAAATCCTGAAGAAGATCAACACCGACTAATTCAATATCAATATACTCCTTGTTTGGATATAGTTGCTTTAAGAGATCCAGCATTTTAATTCGCCAATACTGATTTGAACTTGGTATGCTCTCAGAATAACCAGATTCTGCTTGTAAAGGTGGAATAAATTTACAAGATACCTCATCGTTTGTAACAGAAAAAGTGAGAACATGCATCTCAGAGATAATCTTTTCAACTGTTACCTCCACAGCTATCTGATAACTTTTTTTCAATGCAGGGTGTTCAAAAAGCCCACGTATTGCATCAGAAGATGCTTGAAGCTCACCTGCACATACACTGGCAACAATTTCGTCAGATTGAAACGGTAATGTAACATCAATCCCACGCTTTGCCATCCAAAATAATGAATATCCAAATGATGATCGTTCCGTATCTGTATCAGGCAATACTGATGGCACAATACAATTTTTCATAAAACAATCCGTTGCTTGATAATGAATGCAAAGCGAAGTAAGAGATTCCTTAACCTCGTCAATGGCATTCTGTAATTCCACTTTATTTAACCAAGAAAAATCTTTCATTTCATCCGCGAGCAACTTATCTGATTGTTCAATACCCGAAAGATCAAGCGGCAAAAAACATAGCCACCCCTTACCACGTTTTTCAACAAGGGAACGAATAAATGCCATGTTGCTATCTACATATCGTTTTGCATCTAACCAAAGCATTGACCTAATAGCATTAGCATATCCTATCCAATCACGAAACATATTTTGTGAAAGTCGCTGCACATCTTTGATGTTATATTCATTCCAAGAAAAATAGTCCAACAAAACTACCCTTACATTTTGTGAAGAAATACAAGATAAAGCCTTGAATACAATGTCACTATCACTATTACAAATCTGATCATGTAGTGCATTAAAAACAATTTGAGCACGTACCGGATGAAGTGCTTCAAGTTTATTCTCATCGACTACTCTAATAAAATACTCATCTTTCAAACGCCTGATAGCTGCTTGCATTGTAGGGCACTGGATTTCATTTTTAACTGCATTCAGATTAACAGCACACCCTAACCGTCCTGCATAACAAATCAATTGAAGCAATTCTAACCACTCATCTGAAACGCCTTCCTGCAGCAATGCATCAATTTGATCCAGAAGTCGCTGAGCCAAAGTCTGATTATTTGTCAACAAATATACAAACTCAATCAACGGACCTTGCCCACCAAAAGATTGCCATGCTTCTTCGAAAGTTCTATGTTCTGCATGAGGCTGTGTTTCAGTAAAACAATTATAAATTTTTTCAGCTTCTTCTTTTGATAAAATCAATTCAACAATCCCATATTGAATTGCCTTTCCGCTAATCGGTGTTCGGTTATAATCCTCATCTCGAATAGAAATAAGAACAGGAGTAGTCAGTCCACGTGATTGTAACTCTTGTAGCAAAAATGCCCAAAGTGTCTCACCTGGTTGTACATCAATATAAATGATTATCTTTTCATTGTGCTTACCAAGCGCATCTAATGCTGCAACCAAATTCTGCGCTTGTTTTTCATTTGCAATAGATCGAACACAAAATACGCACCCCTCAGGATATGTATCAATTAGATATCGGTAGCATAGAGTAGATTTCCCCTGTCCTGAAACTCCTTTAAGAATTACCACCCCTTTATTGTTGATTACCGTTTGTATTTCATTAATCCAATAGTTCCGCTTAAAATCTAGATTATTACGAATATGCGTAGGATGTGCAGAAACGCCTTGCGAATACTCATATTTTAATTGTTCCTGATTATAATTCAGCTGCAATTCACGCAAACATACAAGCGATTTATTATACTCTTTGTAAAAACCATCAATTGCAGCAATGCTTGTTCCGATTTCATGGATTTTGTCTTGCCATATTTTCAAAGTAGTATATCCTTTACTCTTAGAAAGTACAGAAATATACTGAATCAATAATTCTTTTGCCAATTCGGGAGCAGACATTACCGGAACATAGCCGCCGATCTGAGTACGAATATTCGCATCCAAATCATCAAGACAAGCTTTTTCAAAACACAAAGACTCAATTAACCACTCTGCTTCCGATTCAAACAAACCATGCTTCTCCATGAGTCTCTTTGCCAAAGATTCCTTAGCTTTCTTATTACCACTTTGTATTTCCTGAAGTTCAGTTCCAAGTTCATTAAAATAGACAACTTTAATGCACCTAAAAGAGGGATTCTGATTATGCAAACTGCACATACGATTAAAGAATCCATCTCCTCCCTTGGACGTTTTGGTTGAAGCAAGGCTTGAAAGTGTTAGATCAGCGGATACATTTTTAACCTGAACAGCTTCTATTACAACACCGTCCTTTTTAATTACCAAATCCTCAATATCTTCCGGATAGTACTCGTACCCACCTTTATCCGAAATCAGCCTAGATGCAATATATAGTGTTTGTGATGAGAAGCCTTTCCATGCAGCTTGGGCACCTACATCAGACCTTGAAAAAACGCACATAACATTTTCACCTTCTTCTTTTTGCTACCATCAGTTTTCTTCATTAAGTAAATTACACAATATAAATACGAATTACTATTCGCCAATTACAAACTGGAAGTTACATTCCCTTACATGGAAAAAACAATTGTTATAAAATTCGCATTGGAAATACAGTAACTTTATATACCCATTTCTTGAAAGATTCATCCCAATATGGTTTATCCAACATCCTTATATATAATCCAGGCATCAATAATAATTCTGTTTCACTTCTTTTATCGGTATACTCATTAACATACAATCCATGTACATTTTGATCCGGATAATAATTCAAATAAATCTTTAACAAACAAGGTTCTTCAATATCATTAATACCATCATACGAAAGAGCTGTACTCATAAAAGCATTCTCAGCAAATGCCGAATTTTCCTTTTCTTTTTCAATAATTTTATCTGCAACATCTCGAGAAACAACACGATATAAAATCATTTTTTCTTTTATTACAGGAGACCGATACAAAGTAGTAAGAATATTATTAATTTTAATATTATAATCCAAACTCTCATTAGTAATGCCGCGCATCATACTATTTATTTGTATATATTCATAACCACAATACCCACCAAGACTGTCAGCTGAAATTTTATAAGAATTTTCTTTTTTATCATGCTCGCTTAGTTGCTTTACAATATATTTATATTTCTCTCCATACTTGCCATAAAAATCTTTTCCCCAATCATCTGCTTCTTGAATGTTTCTAAAGCGTAAATAATCATTATCATTGATATTTACATCAATATTGGATGGTATAAAATCATCATTTTTCTTAAATAATTCAAACATATTAATCACCTCTGATAGCAAACTTATTTACTCAACAACTTCTGATTTACACATTCCATAATCTAACATCAGTTATTTCACAAACTGTCTTTACTTTCAAATTGTACTAGGATACATCATGCATGGCATTGCATTGCCCTGTTTTTCATCCAACAAAAAACAGTTCTAAATATCAATATGTGATTGTAAAATTCTGTAAACATCTCTCAATATCATTAAGGCAATACTGATATCTCCCTTGAATAGCAAATATCAAATGAAACCTCTTTTCGTTACCTACATATACTTCAGGAAAACTATTTCCAAATTGATCTAATGTCAAATCACAAACTATATTTTCTTTTTGTAACCAAGCATGACTATACCATTTTCCACATATGATAGCCGCTCCCCAAACATAGTCCCATATACCATAGCCTTTGTCATACAGGTATTGTCCTAATGTATTTGTTACTTCTTTACAACACCCCTTTGGAAAATAATCTTTTAAATAGCATTCTGCCATATCTCTATGGTATTTTTGAAATAATTCTCGAAATATTCTACATTCTTTCTCTATTCCCTGAATCCGTGAAACTTATATTTCCATTGTACCAGTTTTGCACTTAAAATTCAAGGCTGTGGACGTTTTTTATAACCATT
>ERZ827496.938-NODE-938-length-37386-cov-17.959712_pt1 | contig 37386 bp, 34 predicted proteins | sample MGYA00519769_ERZ827496 | MGnify/ENA primary metagenome ERZ827496 (study PRJEB31778, sample SAMEA3449327) | human gut metagenome | biome: human gut; feature: human-associated habitat; material: faeces | place: United Kingdom | collected 2010/2012 ...
CTTCAATCTGATATGAAATGACAGAGGCCATCTCACTTCATTTTGAGACGGCCTCTTTTTTTATGCCGTTTTATACCATATCGTCTCCGGTTTTGGCATATCTCACACGAATGGTCTTGTGGAAGGGGATGAAGCGTGAAACGATGGCAATGACCAGGGTAATGACAAACAGATAGCCTAATATATGTTTGAGCGAAAGCAGGAGGCTTTGTTGTTGTAAAGTGGCATAGAGGGTTTGGGTTGCCATTTGGGTTGCCTCGGTATATTCGTGTCCTTGTGAAAGATATTGGCTGAGTGATTGGTTGAACTGGCTGGCGGCCAGCGGATCGGTCTGGCTGACGGTTTCCGACAAGGTATGCAAATATTTCTGTTCCATCCGATAGAGTGCGTTGCTATAAAAAGAGGTAGCCAGAATGGGGGCCAGCACCGATCGGAAGGAAATCAGGAAAAAGGCATTGGCCAGCAGGTATTTGGGATTGAGTTCTTCTACGGCAAACAAGGCAAAGGCGATGATTAATACCAGCATGCCCAGTCCTCGCAGAAACACAGGGAGGAAAAGCATCTCGTAGGTACTGTCGGGGGATACGGTGAAATACAGGATACCGAAGAAGGCAGCAAAGCACCCCATCCCTCCGGCAATCAGAAAACGGAAACGCCACCGTTGCCAGCGGAACCACCAAAAGCAGATGAAAGCCCCCAGGGCATAACCTGGTAACAGGTAGCCATAGAGCAGATAGGTGTGTGTGCTGTCTACCTTCAGGATGCTTGTCATATAGTTGGTGAGCAGGGTGGTGGAGGTACTGAAAAACATGACCAGCATCATATACAGATAACCTACGATGGCCTTGGGCTGATACAGTGGAGCCAAACTGACGAAGGGATGTTTGGAGTGGTATTGCTGCCAGATGAAAAAAGCAATCAGGATGGGAGCAATGACGATATAGAGCCGGATTTTGAAAGAGGAAGTCCAGTCGAGCACTTTCCCATAGTTGATGACATAGACAAGCATCAGGAGTCCGGTGGCAATGACCAGCATCTCGCGCAGATGAAGTTCGGAGAGCGGTATGGGCTTCAACGGGCGGTCGTGCCGGAAACAGATAATCACTATCAGGATGGCGGTCATGAGGAGCAGCATCATGAAGTAGTACATATACTGCCAGTTGTAATGGTAGGCCAGTTCGGCTGTGAGTACCATGGATACCTGTCCTCCGGCAAACACCAGCGGATAAAAATAAGAATAAAACTCGCTTCGTACGTTCTTGGGACTGAAAATCTTGGTGGCCCTTCGGATGAACCAGAGCATGAGGAAACCTTTCAGAAAACCGATGAAGAAACTGCAGATAATGACTAGGTCGATGTTTTGCGAACGGGCACATATCCAACTGAGAAAGAATTGCAGGGTCAGGTCGGTCAGCAATAGGAACTTGGAGGAAAGGGCATCGAGCACTTTGGGAACAATAGGATAGGCCACAGCCATTCCGGCCGAAGCGGCATAATACCCCATGGTGATGTCTTCAGTGTGGGTGCCCAATGTGTTGGACACTTCAAGCATGCTTCCGGTGTAGGAACCGTTCAGCATGGTGACAGGCAGGATGATGGTGAAGATGCATATCATTCCGAGCCAGTCGGGAACCCATTGACGTACGGGAACGTCCAGTTGTTGCATGGTCATCATTTGCGTAAGGCTTCTGTTTCTACCATCATACCGGCTCTCAATTCGCTCATTTCTTCAGGAGAAATGTCTTTCAGGTCTATTCTCACGGGAATTCGCTGCTGTACCTTCACGAAATTTCCGGCAGAATTGTCGGTAGGTACTAGCGAGTATTTGGATCCGGTCGCTTCTGAGATGGCTGTCACCGTCCCATGGAAAACTTTTCCGGGAAAGGCATCGACCTTGATGCGTACTTCCTGACCAATGTAGATGTGGACAATCTGGGTTTCCTTATAGTTGGCTGTCACCCATTTGTCTGTGTTTCGGACCAGGTAGGAGATGGTTTGCCCGGCTTGTACGAACTGTCCGGGTTCAAGGGTTCTGCGCCCCATGTATCCATCGTATGGCGCGGTGAGTACGGTGTAAGAAAGATTCAGCTTGGCCAAATCCAAATCGGCTTCCTTGCGCAGGATGGCCGCTTCGGCGCTGGTGGTTTTTTTGCTGGTTTCTGTGAACTGTGATTTCGCAGCCTTATGTTGTGCCAGCAGGGCTTGGTAGCGGGCTTTTGCAGCTTCATAAGAGGCTTTTGCCTGTTCGTACTGCTGTTCGGGGACCGATTCTTCCTGCAACAGACGGGCAAAGCGGTGATAATCCTGCTCCAGTTGCCACAGTTTGGCTTTTGCTTCGGCAATGTTGGCTTCCTGCACTGCCACGTTGGTTTGTGAGGTCTCTATGCCGGAATGTAGTACGTCGCGTGAACCTTGCACATCCAGCAGGGCTGCTTCGGCTTCCTTGACCTTTATCTGATATTCGCGGTTGTCCAGTACCAGCAGCGTATCTCCTTGATGTACATATTGATGTTCCTTGAAACGGACCTCCTTGATGTAGCCCGAAGCGCGTATGTTCAAGGGGGCTACATACTGGTCGATGAATGCATCGTTCGTGATTTCATAATGGATGTATTTCCAGAAGTAGTTGCCCACCCATGCCAGTCCGGAGCCGGCAATCAGTATGCAGAGTAAGTTGAGAATGATATTCTGCAGTCTTCTCTTCCGTAGTTTGCTATGAGTCTCTTTTAGTGTCATATTCTTGTAGGATTGAATGGGTTATAATCTTCCGCAGACTTTCTGCAGTTGGTAATAGGTGTAAATGATTCGTGTGCGTGAGGCTGTCAGCTGAAGCTCGGCATTGAGCAGGACAGAGTTGGCATCCAACAAATCGGTCAGTATGGCCAGTTGGTTCATGTAACGGTTCTGCATGATACGATAGTTTTCCTGTGCCTGGCGGACAGAGAGTTTCCAGGCGTCAGCCTGCTGCAGGGCTTCTTTGTGGCGGAGAATCGCATTGTAAATGTCCATCTGGAGCTGTTGCTTTTTCAGTTCCTCTTCTTTCTTTTGCACGGACACCTGCAATTGGCTTTCCTTGATTTTATGGTCGGACTTGAATAAGGATGAGAGGGGATAGGAAACCGAAAGTCCGATGTTCCAGTTGTTGTTATACAAGTCGGTCATGGTACGGGTGATGGGCCGTGCCAGCGTGTTGGATGCGTACAGGTTGACATTGGGCTTGCGGGAGGCACGGTCCATCTGTATTTGGTTCCGGGCCAGTTCGGTTTCTTTTTGCAGCAGTTTCATGTCTGGGGCCTGTTCGTAAGCCGACAGGAGATAGGCTTCGTAACTTTCCAGGGGAGTCGCTTTCTGCAGCAATGTGGTGTCGGGCTTTATAATTCGGTTCTCGGAATTTCCCAGCAGCAGGTTCAGTTGTTGGGATACGATGAGGATACTGTTCTCTGTTTCTTGCAGAGAAAGTCGGTCGTTGGTGAGTTGCATCTCACTGCGCAGCACATCGTTGTTGGTGATGAGTCCTTCTTTCTTCATCTGCCGTATGTCTTGCAGGCGCCGAAGCGACTCTTCGATGTTACGGGTAAGCACGATGTGTTGCTTGAACAAGGTAAAGAGGTTCAAGTATTGGTTGAGTAATCCTAGTTTGATGTCAGCTTGATTGCTCAATCGTTGCAAGCCTGCAATTTCTTTTTCAATATCTGCCTTACGGATAGAACAGCGAATTTTTCCTCCCTGATACAGCGGCTGGTTGAAGTCGACCGTATAGTTTTGCGACCAGTCGGGAGTGTCCGGATAAGTAGGATGGGAAAGCCCTTCCTGAAAGACCACAGGTTGTCCGATAACTCCTCCTTTGAGACCGATTTCCAGGTCGGGGAGCAAGGCTGTTTGGGCATGACGTTTTCGTTCATAGGCCATTCTTTCTTTCAGGCTGTCGGCTTGTAGCCGCAGACTGCTTTTTACTCCCGATTCAAAAAGCTGTTCTACGGATAGGAACAGTGAATCTTGTTGGGCCATGACCGGGAGGATAAGAAAGAGATTTCCGGTGAAGAGCAGGATTCGTAGGGTGCTAGAAATCTTCGAGAACATTTTGCACTGTTTTTAGTTCAGATAAAATATTTCCGGTTCGTTCAGTCGATAAGATATGCTCTGCGTTGGCATATACTAAATTAAGGATAGGGCGGATCTGTTCCTTCAGTTTTTCTCCTTCCGGAGTAAGATATACCAGTTTGTTTCGGCGGTCACTTGCGTCCTCCTTGCGGTAGACATATCCTTTTTTCTCCAGATTGTTCATCAGGTTGGTCAGGCAGGCCTTGTCTTTAGCGGTTCGCTCTGCTAGTGCCTGCTGGGTGATACCTTGTTCATTCCAAAGACTGCTCAGTACTTGAAGCATCTCGAAAGTGATTCCTGCATGATTGTCTTTTAGTGTACGTTGCATGGCACGTCGGAACGCCATGCGGGTGCGGAAAATCTGTATCATGAGTTCCCGGAATTCTCCTCCTTCTTCCATGTGGATCAAGTTTTTTGGTGTTTTCCGGCAAAGATACGTCTTTTTTTAGAATGGTAAAATATTTGACTAATATAAACTCGCTTAAAGGAGTAGCCGGCCATTTTCCTGGCGGATGATTTCTTCCGACAGGAGATAGGCTATGACTTTGGTCACTTGTTCCTCCGGTGCTTGGATTTGGGGCTTGAGTTCTTGTGGAGTGAGAGGCGAACTTTTCAGCAGGGAAAGTATTTGGTGACTGATTTCGTCAAACTGGCTTTGTTTCAGTCCGGAGTGATGGTGTTGCAGGCATACATCGCATTGTCCACAGTTGTGCTCGTTCTTCTCACCGAAATAATGGAGTAGCATGCGGCTTCGGCATTTGTTTTCACTTTCAGCATATTCTATCATGGCCTCTATTCGCCGGCGGTAGCTTTCTTTTCGTTTCTCATACACTTCCTTGCTCAAGTAAATACGGTCAGTCTCCTGTCGTTCACGGGTGTAAATGATGTAGGGAGTTTTTTTCCCGGGAATGTAGTGCAAGATGTGCTGTCGAGTCAGAAAGAGCAAGGTCTCGTAGATTTGTGACCTGCTCAATCCGGAACGTTTGGCCAGCAGCTCTTCATTAATATACGCATAATCCGTGAAAAGTCCGGTATAGGTCCGCAGTAGAATGCGAATCAGTTTTTCCGTATCTGCATTTTGCTCATGAATGCGGTACAGTTCTTCCTTGGTGAGGGTGAACATGATTCTGGAGGCATTGTCCTGTTCATCGGTATATTCCAGGTAGCCGGCGCGTGTCAGGATTTTCAGCGCACTGTCGGTCTGTACAGGAAAATGCTTGAAATTGTGGCAGAATTCATCCAAATTGAAGGCGAAGGTACAGCCCAATCCGTCTCCCATGGCCATCTGGTAATAGAAATTAATGTCCTCGTACACTTTCCGGATATAGTCTTTTTCAGGAAAAGTGTCGCTAATTCGTTGTTTGAGGGTAATCTTGTCGCGAGGACAGAACAACAGCACTGCATACGCTTTCATGCCGTCTCTTCCGGCTCGTCCTGCCTCCTGAAAGTATGCCTCGGGGGAGTCGGGTACATCGGCATGAATTACCAGACGTACATCGGGCTTATCAATTCCCATACCGAAAGCATTGGTCGCCACCATGACACGATATTCTCCTTTCAGCCATGCCTTTTGGCGTAGGTCTTTGGTCTCATCGCTGAGTCCGGCATGGTAGAATGTGGCTGTGATGTGGTTCCGGTTCAGGAGCTGGGCTATTTCTTTGGTCTTTTTTCGGTTGCGTGTGTAAACAATGCTGGAACCATTTACCCGTTGCAGGATGTGCAACATTTCGCCTTCTTTGTCTTCCGTGTGGCGGACGATATAGGCCAGATTTTTCCGCTCGAAACTCATGCGGAATACATTCTCCTGGCGGAACTGGAGCCGTTCCTGAATGTCCTTGACCACTTCCGGAGTGGCTGTAGCCGTCAGGGCAATGACGGGAACTCCCGGAAGCAGTTGCCGGATGTCGGCTATTTTCAGGTAAGCAGGGCGGAAATCGTATCCCCATTGTGAGATGCAATGAGATTCATCCACGGTGATGAGGCTCACGTGCATGCTGCGAAGCTTAATCTGAAAGATTTCGGTTCCCAGTCTTTCCGGTGAGATGTAGAGAAATTTGTAGTTGCCGAAAATGCAGTTTTCCAATGCTATCAGAATTTCTTCTCGCGTCATGCCGGAATAAACCGCAGTGGCCTTGATACCCCGTTCACGCAAGTTTCTTACCTGGTCTTTCATTAGGGCAATCAGGGGGGTAATGACCAGACACAATCCTTCCTGGGCGAGGGCCGGCACTTGGAAAGTAATGGATTTACCTCCTCCTGTGGGCATAAGCCCCAAAGTGTCCTTGCCTTCGCCTACGCTGCGGATGATATCTTCCTGTATGCCTCGGAAGTGGTCGTATCCCCAGTATTGTTTCAGGATTTTCAGATAGTCGGCCATGGATTTCTAGCTTCGACTCGGCTTGATGTCTTCAATCTGCAATTGGATTTCTCCTCGTTTATGGGTATTTTCCTCGATGGTATAGCAGATGTTGAACGATTGCTTGGTCTTTATGTAGCGGACTTGTGAGCTTTGTCCGAAGGCGATGCCATTCATGACGTTGTTCGATTTGTTGTCTACTAACTCCAGCTTGATGTGTTCCTGATCTCTGCCTACCACCTTGCTGGTGCCGTAATCATACACGTTCAGTGTGGCAAAGATAGGCTTGTGGTTTTCCGGACCAAACGGATTGAACTTCTTCAGGTCGAAGAAAAATTTCGGAGTGATGTCTCTGAAATCCAGTTGTGCGTCAATCTGAATGGTGGCATTGGTTTGTTCCGGAAGGATGTGGTTGGTGACATATTCTTCAAATCGGCGGGTAAATTCCGGCACATTTTCCACTTTCATGGAGAGTCCGGCGGCATAGGTATGTCCGCCAAAATTTTCCAATAAATCGCGGCAATATTCGATGGCTTTATATACGTCAAAACCCGATACGGAACGTGCAGAACCTGTGGCCAGGTTGTCTGTGCGTGTCAGTACCACGGCTGGGCGATAGTAAATTTCCGTCAGTCGGGAAGCTACGATACCGATGACCCCCTTGTGCCAGTCTTCATTGAAGATGACAATTGATCTTCTTTCAGACAGGTCGGACAGGTTGTCTACAATTTTGTTGGCTTCCTCCGTCATGCTTTTATCCAGATCCTTTCGAGTTTCATTGTAACTGTTGATGCGGTTGGCTTTTTTCAGTGCGGAGGCAAAATCCTTTTCAATTAAAAGGTCGACAGCTTCTTTTCCATTCTGGATGCGTCCGGAGGCATTGATACGTGGTCCGATTTTGAATACGATGTCACTCATCGTGATTTCTCTTTCAGCCAGTCCGCATACGTCAATGATAGCTTTCAGTCCAATACTCGGATTGGAGTTCAGCTGGCGGAGTCCGTGATAGGCCAAGATGCGGTTTTCTCCCATGATAGGCACAATGTCGGAAGCAATGCTGACGGCTACCAAGTCGAGCAGGGGAGTCAACTGATGAAATTCGATTCCGTTGTTCAGGGCAAAAGCTTGCATGAACTTGAAGCCTACTCCGCATCCGGAGAGATGTTCATACGGGTAAGTAGAATCAAACCTTTTGGCATTCAAAATTGCGACAGCTGGGGGAAGCACTTCATCAGGTACGTGATGGTCACAGATAATGAAGTCAATGCCTTTCTCCTTGGCATAACTGATTTCCTCAACGGCTTTGATGCCACAATCGAGTACAATGACCAGTTTTACTCCTGTTTCATACGCATAGTCTACTCCTTTTTTCGACACGCCATACCCTTCATTATATCTGTCGGGGATATAATAGTCGATGTTCGAGTAGAACTGTTGCAAAAACTTGAAAACCAGTGCGACGGCTGTGGTTCCGTCTACGTCGTAGTCTCCATACACCAGAATTCTCTCTTTGCGTCCCATGGCCAGATTGAGGCGTTCCACGGCCACATCCATATCTTTCATCAGAAACGGATCATGCAGGTCGTTCAGTTGCGGGCGGAAGAAACGCTTGGCTTCAGCGGCTGTATGTATGCCTCTTTCTTGTAGTAGTTTGCACAAGATGGGGCTGATGCCTATTTCTCTGGAGAGGGCTCTAGCTGCTTCTCTTTCTGGGAGTGTAGGAGGTTGATAGTTCCATTTGTAGTTCATTTATATATGTTTTTTTCTTTTTTCTTTATCACGTGAGATTCTTCTTGGGTTTTTCCTGGTATTGACAGGCAAGGGATAGGATGTCGTTTCCCTCTGAGGAGAATCTTTCTTGGGGAATAGAGTACTTATTTCCACTTCAATCCGTAAAATTAGTAAAAAGAAAGAAAAAAAACGGCTCATTCCATCTTAAATTTATGGAACGAGCCGCTTATTATTTATAATTAGTCTATATACTAAGTTTTTAGAATCCCAGTTTTTTTGCGATGTCTGCAGGGATTGCTTTCTTGTTGACCAGAATATTCATGGTCTTGTATTTTACGAATGCTTTAGATGCATACCAGATACCTTTGTATTTTCCGCTAAAGCCCCATGAGTTTTTCACCATGTAGTATTCTTTTCCGTTCTGGTCTTTGGCAATACCGTAAATCAGCATACCGTGGTCGTCTGTGGTTTCCCAGTTGTCAAAAGCAGTCTGACGCATTTCCTGTGTGACGTTGATTTCAGGAAGCGGTTTGCTGGTCAGTTCTTTACGTTTGTCTGCTTTGCTCAAGCCCAGCCAGCGTGCCATATCCGAGCCGGTCAGTTCTGCACCTTTTGCTACGTCTGGACATACAGCTACTCCGTCACGAGTGAACCCTTCTTCACTGACGTCTGCTCCCCAGGCAAAAGTATATCCGTTGTTGATGGCGTTATCCATTACTTCCATCAGTTCGTCAATCGGCAGATTGTATGACAAGGCATTGCGCCAGTTGTCCTGTACTTCAATGCTGAACGGCTGATAGAAAGGATGATGGGTAAATGAAGTCAGGGATACATAATCGTCCATGTTCAGTCCCAGCACTTCATCTGCAAATGTTCTCGGCGTATAAGTCTTGCCTTTATAAGTAAATTCTTTCGGGCATTCTCCCAGGTAAGTGTCATAAATGGCAGTTACTCCCTTCTTCCAAACTGGAGTCAGTCTGTTCTGTTTGCCTTTTCCAATTGCTTCTACGTAAGCACCGGCTACAGCATCCAGTTCGTTGTGATTCGGAAGAGAATCTCCATATTCGATACCCGGCATGATATCTTGTGGTACCATACCATAGTTCTTGTAGCAGTATACGATATCTTCAAAGCTTCCACCCGGAGAGAATGAAGCGTCGCCATGATAGCGTACATAGTTTACGGCACGGTCTTCCATTGTTTTGTGTACGACGAACATTTCAGACAAGTCGAATTCTCCTTTTCCTGTACGAAGTAATTCAGACTCCAGGAAACCAATGCTGGAGAAAGACCAGCACGTACCCGACTGGTTCTGGTTTTTTATGGAAGTAATTGGGTTTTCTTTGACAGTGGTGAAAATGAATCCTTCTTCCGCTTTGTTTTTCTTGGGACTCTTGGCATAGATGTTTCCAAAGCAAAGTCCTACAGCGGCCAATAAAATCAGTTTGTTCATTGTTTTGATGTAAAATGTTATAGGGTTAGTAAATTGTTTTTATTCATTCATGATAGCTTCCACTTCTTCGAAAGTGATAGGGATGTGTTTTTCGCCTAAGAACCGGGAACCATTATCTGTAATCAGAATATCGTCTTCCAGGCGGATACCTCCGAAATCTTTGTACTTTTCAATTTCATCGAAGTTCAGGAAGTCGGTGTGCAATTTCTCTGCTTTCCATTTGTCAATGAGTGCCGGAATGAAATAACAGCCCGGTTCGTCGGTGATGACAAATCCTTTTTGCAGTTTTCGTCCCATGCGGAGAGAAGCCAAACCGAACTGGGTAGAGGGTTGTACTTCTTCGTCATAGCCTACATAACATTGACCCAGGTCCTCCATGTCGTGTACATCCAGTCCCATCATGTGTCCCAGTCCGTGCGGCAGAAACAAAGCATGTGCTCCGGCTGCGACTGCATCTTCCGTATTTCCTTTCATCAGTCCTAGTTCTTTCAAACCATTGGTCAATACTTTGCAGACTTCCAGGTGTACGGATTTATAGGTTACTCCCGGACGGGCCAGTTCGAGAGCTTTGTCGTGGCAGGCCAATACAATACCGTATACATCGCGCTGACGGCTGGTAAACTTTCCACCGACAGGGATAGTACGTGTATGGTCGGAGCAGTAATAATTCATTAATTCGGCTCCTGCATCGGTCAGCATCATCCGGCCTTCTTTCAGGATATGACTATGGTCATGATTGTGAAGCGTTTGTCCGTTTTGCGTCAGTATAGTGGCAAATGAAACCATTCGTCCGTAGGAAGAAGCGATGCCATCGAGTACTCCGGCTATGTATTGTTCTGAAACTCCAGGTTTACACAAACGCATGGCGGCAGTATGCATTTCATATCCTACGTTGCAAGCCTTGTCGATTTCTGCGATTTCGCATGCTTCTTTGGCGGCACGAAGGGAGATTACAGCTTTTATGAGTTCAATGGAAGCATGCTGTTTGGTCATGGATGCTTTGATGCCTGTCAATTCTTCGAGTAACAGCATGTTGTCGTAGCGGTAAGGAGGAAGAAAATGCACTTTTCTTCTTTGTGCGATGGCTTTTCCTACAAAATCTTTCAGCATATCGAATGGATAGCTCTTCTCAATCCCCACCTGTGCAGCCAGTTCTTTGACACTCGGTTGAGGCCCCATCCAGATGATGTCGTCCATGTCCACATCATTTCCAAAGAAATAGTCTGTTCCGTTGTCTATATCAATAATTCCGGCATAACCAGGATGTGAATGTCCGAAAAAATAGACAAAAGAACTGTCTTGACGAAATTTATATGTGTTGTCAGGATAATTGGCAGGTGCCTCGTTGTTGCCCAAAATGAGGACAATACCGTTGTTCATTTTTTCTCGTAGAGCTTTCCGGCGTTTCTGATAAGTAAGTGAATCGAACATATTCATTTCATTTTAATATCACATTTGTGAAAATAATGTTGCAAATGTAGTAAATAAAATAGAAAAAATAGTTAGGATGTATGGGAAAAACATATATTTGCAAATTCCAAGATTGCTTAAAAAGAACGAAGTATGGAACTAGACTTTGAAAAAACAGGATTGGTTCTTGAGGGTGGAGGCATGCGAGGTGTATTCACATGTGGAGTATTGGATTTCATGATGGATCATAAGTTGGAATTTCCTTATGCGATAGGTGTTTCGGCGGGGGCTTGTAACGGTTTGTCGTATATGTCTCATCAGCGAGGTCGTGCCAAGTTCAGTAACATTGACATGTTGGCCGAATATCATTATATCGGTTTGAAGTATTTATGGTATCAGCACAGTATTCTGGATCAGCATTTGCTTTATGATTTGTTTCCGAGCCAGATTTTACCTTTTGATTATGAGGCTTATTTTAACAATCCGGCACGCTTTGAAATGGTTACTACCAATTGTGTGACTGGAAGGGCTTGCTACTTGGAAGAAAAAGAGGGGCGAGACCGTGAACGGCTGGTAGATATAGCCAAAGCTTCAAGCAGTCTTCCGTATGTGTGTCCTATTACGTATGTAGACGGACGTCCGATGTTGGATGGTGGAATTGTAGACTCCATCCCTGTCTTACGTGCAATGTCACAAGGTTATGCACGGAATGTGGTGGTTTTAACTCGCAACAGGGGATACCGGAAATCGGAAAAAGATATTCGTGTGCCTCGTTTTATCTATCGTCGCTATCCTAGGTTGAGACTGGTACTTAGTCGCCGTTGTGCGGTGTATAATGAACAGTTGGAACTTGTAGAAAAATTAGAAGATGAAGGACGTGTCATTGCTATTCGCCCCGAGAAAAAAGTCGTAGTGAATCGAATTGAAAAGGATGTAAATAAACTTACGGCTTTGTATGAAGAAGGCTATGCATGTGCCGAAAAGGTGTTGATGCCTTTATTGGAAGGAAAAAGAGAATAAAATAGTGGAGATGAATAAATAAAAAAAATCCGGAATGTGAGATTCCGGATTTTTTATGGCTTTTATTTTGCGAAGCTGACAGCGCGGGTTTCACGAATAACCGTGATTTTTACTTGTCCCGGGTAAGTCATTTCGTCTTGAATCTTCTTGGCGATTTCGGTTGACAGGCTTTCCGTCTGTTTGTCGTCAATCTTGTCTGCACCTACAATGACACGGAGTTCTCGTCCGGCTTGGATGGCGTAGGTCTTGGTAACACCAGGATATGACATCGCAAGTTGTTCGAGGTCATTCAGACGTTTGATGTAAGCTTCTACAATTTCACGGCGTGCTCCCGGACGTGCTCCAGAGATGGCATCGCAGACTTGTACGATAGGAGCCAATAGACTGGTCATTTCCACTTCGTCGTGATGAGCACCGATGGCATTGCAGATATCAGCCTTTTCTTTGTATTTCTCTGCTAGTTTCATACCCAGTAGAGCGTGCGGCAATTCAGGTTCCTCATCAGGAACTTTTCCGATATCGTGTAACAAGCCGGCTCGTTTAGCCTTTTTCGGATTCAATCCTAATTCAGAAGCCATTACGGCACATAGATTGGCTGTTTCACGAGCGTGCTGTAGCAAGTTCTGTCCGTATGAAGAACGGTATTTCATCTTACCAATGATACGAATAAGTTCCGGATGCAGCCCATGGATACCCAAATCGATAGTGGTACGTTTACCCGTTTCAATGATTTCGTCTTCTACCTGTTTGCGTACTTTGGCTACCACTTCTTCAATGCGGGCCGGATGAATACGGCCGTCGGTTACCAGTTGATGCAAGGCCAAGCGGGCAATTTCACGGCGAACCGGGTCGAAAGCAGAAAGTACAATTGCCTCCGGAGTATCGTCTACTACGATTTCTACACCTGTAGCAGCTTCCAATGCCCGGATGTTACGTCCTTCACGTCCGATGATGCGTCCTTTAATTTCGTCTGATTCAATATGGAATACGGTGACAGAATTTTCAATGGCTGTTTCAGTAGCTACTCTTTGGATAGACTGGATAACGATTCGTTTAGCTTCACGATTAGCCGTAAGCTTGGCATCGTCCATAATATCATTAATGTAAGATTGTGCCTGAGTTTTAGCTTCTTCCTTTAAAGATTCTACCAGACGTTCTTTAGCTTCTTCCGCAGACAATCCTGAAATGGTTTCCAGTTTTTCTCTTTCCTGTGATTGAAGTGTATCCAGTTCTTCTTTTTTCTTTTCAATGATTACAAGTTGGGCGTCCAGATTTTCTTTGATGGCCTCTGTTTCGTTGCGTTTACGCTGAAGCTCTTCGTTCTTTTGGTTCAGCACCATTTCCCGTTGCTTCAATTTGTTTTCCGCTTGTTGAATTTTCTGGTTTCGGAGAGCGACTTCTTTTTCCAAGTCTGCCTTTTTGTTTAGAAACTTTTCTTTTACTTCCAGAAGTTTGTTTTTCTTGATTACCTCAGCCTCTGTTTCGGCTTCTTTGATAATGGTGTCATATTTCGTCTTCAAGCCATACTTAAAGAATCCATACGACAATGCACCTCCGACCAGGAAGGCCACAATCGCTAGTATTACTGTCGTCAACATTATAATTAGTTTAAATATATAAATAAAAAACGCATAAACTTCTCTGCGGGAAATTCCATCAGATAAAGCTTATGCGTGAATGTTTTCTCTTTATGTATCTGTCTATAAACCTTTGTTCCGGCTGTCTTGTATATATCTTTCAATATCTTCGTTCAGCTCCTTTAGCTTTTCTTGATAAGGTAAGGTGTCATTCCTTTCCTTCATGGAAAAATTTTCATAAGCTAAGTCAAGTGCCACCATTTTCCAGTGTTGTATACTACTGAATTCCGGGAATGCACTTCGGTATTTATTTAGTTTATAGTTAATCTGTTTGGCAGCTTCCCGATAACCTTCCTCTTCCGATGGAAGTATGGATACTGGATATCGTTCGTTGTCAATGAGTAGATTAAATCTCTTTTTTTCGTCCATAAAAGTATTTACTTTACCGTCGTAGTCTTATTCATTCAGCAAAGCGATGCATTTATCGACTTCACGCACAAGTTTCGCCAGTCGTTGTTTCGTATCGCGGAGGTCGTTGTCGTTGATACTGAGAATACGGGCGTTTTTCAAATTGATATACTTGGTTTCCAATTCTTTCCGGCTATGCTCCAATTGGGCCAGTTCTTCGTTTTTTTGGCTGATTTCTTTTTTTAAGGAGAGGTTTTCTTTTTCCAGTTCCTCGTAAAGATACAGTAATTGTCTCAGTCTGCCCTCGAAAGTATTTAACAGCTTTTTGTCCTCTTCTGTCATCCGTATATCAAAAAATATACACAAATATACAGTATTGGTTGGAAAATCAAAAATATTTGTTGTGGATTTTATTAAAAATTGTGAGATTGTGGGTGGGTGAAATCTTTTGTGTGTGGATTTTTTCTGTCTGATAATTCTTTTTACCTTTGTGGTTGCATTGAGGTGACATTAGATGCGTTTTTTTTAATGTTTTAAAAATCAAATCATTATGTATACTGTTATTAAACGGATGGAAATTTCGGCCTCTCATCGTTTACGGCTTTCTTATGAAAGTAAGTGTGAGAACCTGCATGGACATAATTGGATTGTCACTGTGTATTGTCAGGCTGAGGAATTGAATGAGGACGGAATGGTAGTCGATTTTACGCACATTAAAGAAGTAGTAAAAGGGCAACTTGATCATAAAAACCTGAATGATGTGTTGCCTTGTAATCCTACGGCCGAGAATATAGCCAAATGGATTTGTGACCGTGTTCCTCACTGTGTGAAGGTAGAAGTATGTGAATCTGAGGGGAATAGGGTGATTTATGAAAAAGATTAATGAAATATTTTACAGTCTTCAAGGAGAAGGCTTTTATGTGGGTACACCCGCTGTGTTTGTTCGCTTCTCAGGTTGTAATCTGAAGTGTGACTTTTGCGATACGCGTCATGAGGAAGGTACTTTCTTGTCGGACGAGGAGATAGTGAAAGAGGTTTGCCGTTATCCTTGTCGGATGGTAATCCTTACGGGAGGGGAACCTGGGTTATGGATTGATGAATCTTTGATTGGAGCATTGCATCGTGCGGGTAAATATGTATGTGTGGAAACCAATGGGACTTGTGCGCTTCCTTCTTCGGTTGATTGGGTCACTTGTTCACCGAAAAAAGGCGGAAGTTTGCATGTGGCACGGATAGATGAAGTTAAAGTGGTATTTGTGGGACAGGATGTGGAACCTTATTTGCAGTTGAAGGCTTCCGCTTATTTTTTACAACCATGTTCAGGGAAAAATACCACTGAAGTTGTGGAATACATCAAACGTCATCCTGTATGGAGGTTAAGTTTGCAAACACATAAGTTGATAGATATTCCTTGATTATTTTTTATACAAAATGTAAGAATATGCATTCAGGCGTGTTGGTGTTTTTTAACAACTTTCACGCCTGAATTTGTTAATAAAATATTTGTATTTTAGAGGAAGCATGTTTTGACTATAAAAAAGATACTCCCGCTAATCACTATTAGCAGGAGTATCACAACACAAAAACTAAACTAGACTTAACTAAACTATTCTAAAGGAAGTTTCACAACTTCCGCTTTTATTATGTACGCTACAAATATAGGGTTTAGATTGATTGTAGCCAAAGAAAATCAGTAAAAAATTGGATTGTTTCAAAAAAAAATGTTGAAAATACAACAAATTTTCAAATAGTATGTTTATTAACATAATTTTGGAGCTCTTGTTTGTAGCTATCAGATATCGGAATGTAGTCTTTACCGAAAACAATCCTTCCTTTTTCTATGATTTTTATTTTTTGTTTTTGCACAATGAAAGACCGGTGAATTCGAATAAAACGATTGGCAGGTAGTTTGTCTTCCATCATTTTCATGCTGACCAGAGAGAGGATAGGACGAGGATTGTCTTCCAAATGAATTTTAATGTAATCTTTGAGTCCTTCGATATACAAAATCTTATCCAGCTCAATTTGAATCAGTTTATAATCGCTTTTTACGTAAATATATTTCAAATCCTCGGAAGACTGTACTTCTTCTGGTACATTCTCAGCCTTTTGGCAGAGTTCAAACCATTGCACAGCCTTATTTACGGCTGTCATAAAATCTGCATAACTGATGGGCTTGAGCAGATAATCAAGGGCATTCACCTTGTAACCGTCCAATGCATATTGTCCGAAGGCGGTTGTGAAGATGATGCGTGTACTGCTCGGAATTATTTTGGAGAACTCCAGTCCGTTCAGTTCCGGCATCTGGATGTCCAAAAAAATCAAGTCTACCGGATGGCCGTTCAGAAGTTCCATGGCTTGTATGGCACTTGAATATGCTCCGCACAATTCCAGTGAGGGAGTTTTCTTTACATAGCTTTCCAGCAATCCGAGTGCCAGAGGTTCATCATCAATAATGGCGCATTTGATTGTCATGGTATTGTTTTTTTATGATTAGTGTCAGGAATATCGATTGTCAGTATCGAACTGTATTCTTTTTGATCGGGGCTGATTTGTTGTTGCCATTCATAGTGTCCGGCATACAACAGTTCCAGTCTTTTGCGTACTTGCTCCAGTCCGATACCCGACCCACTTTTGTCTGTGGAGTTCTTAGGATAGTTGCTGTTACGTATAATGCAGTAAATTTTGTTCTCTTTTTCAGTCAATGTGATGTCAATAAAGCTAGGTTCTGTGGGAGACACTCCGTGCTTGAAGGCATTTTCAATCAGTGAAATGAATAACAAGGGAGCCACGGGACTCTGACTGTTCGGGTGGATTTGAAAATGTGTACTGATTTTTACTTGTGAAGAAACCCGGACGCGCATCAGTTCGATGTAGTTCCGTATGAATTCTACTTCCTTGGTAAGGGGAACAAAATTTTCCTGATTGTCGTATAACACGTATCGTAACAGTTTGCTGAGTTCTTGGATGGCTTGCTGTGCCTTGTCCGTATCGAATGCGGTGAGTGCATAGATATTGTTCAGGGTATTCAACAAGAAATGTGGATTCAGTTGGTTGCGAAGGTTCTTGAGCTCCGCCTCCGTACGGCTTTTCACCGCTTCCCGGCGCGCCAGCTCTGTGTCACTCCAGCGTAGGCTCATCCGGATGGCCACACTCAATCCTACCATAAAAATCATGCTGGTCATGTCTCTTATATAAAAGATGTATCGGGGAGGCAGGTAAGAGCGCGGGCGTACGGGAGGTGGAAAGGCAATCAGGTTGTGCCAGTAGCGTAGTCCGATGGAGGCCACAAGAATAAGAAGGATGTTCAGGAAAATGAAACGTCCGATATGTTCTTTGAAGAGTATCTTGGGAATCAGGACCAGGTAGTTGACGTAAAAGATGATAAAAAAGGCGAGCGATACCCCAGAATGGTTGATAAATTCTTTCCAGTCGATGTTTCCGTTGTCGTGTTGGGTAAAAAACAGCGGAAATCCGAAAAACAATCCCCAGCATATTGTGTGGATGATTAATTCCAGTAAGCGGTGTTTGTTGTGGGTTAGATGCACCATATTAGATTGATTTAAAGCAAAGATACGATAATTTAAGAAAAGTCCGGCCGTCACACGCAGCAAATACTTCGAAATATTACTGCAGAGATAGACGGTCGGACAGGAAACCAAAGTTATGAAGAACAAAGTAGTTCCGTTATTTTTTATTCATAACGCAGTGCTTCAATCGGATTCAGGTCGGCCGCTTTCTTGGCCGGATACCATCCGAAGAATACACCGGTGAAGGTACATACTGCGAATGACAGCAATACACTCCATGGCTGGATGAATACAGGCCAGTGGGCAACCGTCTTGATGACGAAGCTGGCTCCACAGCCCAGAATCACTCCAATCAATCCTCCTGTGATACTGATTAGGATAGATTCTATCAAAAATTGTGACAGAATGTCTACTCCTCTTGCCCCCACAGACATACGGAGTCCGATTTCGCGGGTACGTTCGGTTACACTTACGTACATGATGTTCATGATACCGATACCTCCTACTACCAGGGAGATTCCTGCGATACAAGCCAGCAGGGTAGTCATCAGGTCGGTAGTGGTATTCAGCATGGAACTGAGTTCCTGTTGCGTACGGATGGTAAAATCATCATCGTCCGTTTCTTTTAGTTTATGTTCACGGCGTAAGATAGTGGTGATTTCGTCAACGGCTTCTTCCGTCATGTCTTCTGTCAGGGCGGAAGCAAAGATACCGCTCAGATAGGTTTGGGCAAGCAGACGTTTCATTACCGTGCTGTAAGGTGCCAGTACCACGTCGTCCTGGTCCATACCCATGGAGTTGTATCCTTTTGATTTGAGTACTCCAATCACACGGAGGGGAACCTGGTTACAGCGGATAATCTTTCCAATCGGGTCTTGTCCGTCGGGGAACAGGTTGTCTACAATGGTTTTACCAATGACACACACTTTTGCTGCCGTACGGATATCTTCTTCCGTAAACATGTCCCCTTGTTCCACGGTCAGCTGCCGGATGGTCAGATAGCCGAGGCTTACTCCGCTCACAGAAGAAGGGTAGTTGTTGGAGCCTGAAATCAGCTGTCCGGAAGCCGAAACATCCGGGCTGATGGCAGACAGGTACATACATTCATCACGTAAAGTCTCATAATTCTCCAGTTTCAGCGTTTGCATGCTCGATGGGTCCTGGCGGACACCTCCTCGCATTTCGGCTCCCGGATGAATCATGATCATATTGGAGCCCATTTCGGAGATTTGTTTTTGGATGCTCCGTTTGGATCCCTGTCCGATGGCCAGCATGGCAATGACGGAAGCTACTCCGATAATGATTCCCAGCATGGTCAGGAAAGCGCGGAGCTTGTTGTTGGCCAATGCCCGGAAGGCTATTTTAAAAAGGTTTGTTCCATTCATAAGTCATCTCGATAAATTGTCAATCATCATCGTTTTTCGGCAGGGCAGCCAGTGCTTCCGCAGCCGAAAGAATATGGGGGTTGGTTACGTCTTCAATGACATGTCCGTCACGCAGTCGGATGTTGCGGCTGCTGTATTGTGACAATTCCGGGTTGTGTGTCACGAAGATGATGGTACGTCCTTCCTTGTGAAGTTTCTGGAAAAGAACCAGGATTTCGAAAGAAGTACGTGTGTCCAGGTTACCGGTCGCTTCATCGGCCAGGATGACCGCCGGATTGTTGACCAGTGCACGGGCAATGGCCACGCGCTGCATCTGTCCACCGGACATTTGGTTGGATTTGTGTTCCAGACGGTCAGCTAGCCCCACTGCAGTTAGGGCTTCTATGGCCCGGCGACGGCGTTCAGCGGCACTGACGGCACTGTTGTACATCAGTGGAAGTTCTACGTTTTCTACTGCCGTGGTTTTGGGCAGCAGGTTGTAGTTCTGGAAGACAAATCCGATTTTCCGGTTTCGCAGCACCGCCCTTTGCGGTTTGCTCATCGTGCGTACGGATACTCCGTCAAGAAGATATTCCCCGCTGGTCGGCGTGTCCAGGCATCCCAATGTGTTCAGAAGGGTAGACTTTCCGGAACCAGATGTACCCATGATGGTCACGAACTCTCCTTCCTGAATGCTGAACGAGATGCCACGTAACGCATGGATCGTTTCGTCTCCTACCTGGAAATTCCGTTTGATATTTTGCAATTCTATGACAGTCTTTTTCATGACAATATCTCCTTATTTTTGTTTCTTCTTGTCATTTCCCGGAGGGCCTGGCATGAACGGGCTTCTTTCTCCGTCGGCAGAAGCTTCAGGAGCAGCATTTGCAAATCCTTTCAATACGGTTTCTGTGACAATCGGTGTTCCTTCGCTGATACCCTCCAGGATTTCCGTATGGCTTCCGTCGCTCAGGCCGATTTTCACAGGGTGAGCTGTGAAACCGTTGGCATCCATGGTCCATACTTTGTGTTCACCTTCACAGTCGGTGATGGTCTTTTTGCCTACCAGATTTTTTTCTGGAGTAAATCGTAAGGCTTTGTTGGGAACCACTAGTACATTGTCACGTGTATTCGTATAGATGGTCACATTAGCGGTCAGTCTCGGTTTCAGTTTCAAATCAGGATTGTCTGCGGTGATGACCACTTCATAAGTAACAACTGTTTCGCTGCTGGTACTGGTACTGCTTGAACTGCTGCTGTTGGCGCTGCCCAGTCGGATTTGGTGAACCCGTCCTTCGAAGACATCGTTGGGATAGGCATCTACGGTGAATGTGACTCTGGCGCTGTCTCTCACCCCGGCAATATCGGCTTCGTCCACATCGGCCACTACCTGCATCTTGGTCAAATCGGCAGCGATGGTAAACAGGGTCGGTGTTTCAAAACCAGATGCCACGGTCTGTCCTTCTTCTACGTCCTTACTGGTGACGATACCATTGATCGGAGAGGTGATGGTAGCATAAGAAAGGTTTCGTTCTGCCTTTGACAGAGCCGCCTGACTTTGTTCGAATGTACTCTTGGCACGTTCGTAGTCGTATGTACTCTGCTCGTAGTCAGTTTCACTGATCAGTTGCTTTTCATGTAGCTTTTTGTTTCTCTCGTATAGTTTCTTTTGGTAATCGTATTCGGCTTTTGCACCGTCGTATGTAGCTTGCGCTGACTGTAAATCACTGAGCAGGGTCACTCTATCCATCTCGGCTATCACTTCCCCTTCTTTTACTACCGAATTATAATCTACGTATATTTTATCAATGATACCTGATACCTGTGTACCGACCTCCACTTCAGTGACAGGTTCGATGGTTCCTGTAGCTGTAATGGAATTGCTGATGTTGCCTTTTGCTACTGTTTCGGTAACGAAGTCTACTTTGCCTTGTGCGCTCTTCTTGCCAAAAATCCAGTATCCTGCCACAGCTAGTACAATTACGACGCCAGCTGTGATAATTATTTTTTTCTTGTTCATATTGTTAGGTTATTATAATTCAATGTCTTTTCCTGCATAAAAATCAAGTAGTGTACGGTTCAATATCGCCATGTATTTGGCCTGAATCCGCTGCTGCTGTGCGCTGAGCAGGTTGTTTTTTTCTGTCAGCAGTTCTACGGTATTCTTCATGCCCAGTTTGAACTGTTCGTTGACCATGTCGAAGCTGGTCTGGCTGCTTTTCAGTTTTACTTCGGCTGCTGCATATTGCTGCTGTGCATTCAGTGCGTCCAGCCAGATGGTTTCGATGTCCGTGTACAATCCTTTCTGTTTGTCCTGAAGGTTCAGCAAGGAGGAATTGTATTGGAACTGTGCTTTTTCTACCGCACTTTTGGTTTGACGGTTGTTGAAAATCGGTACGCTGATGTTCAATCCAATCATGTTATCCCAGCCATATTTCATCTGTTGTGCCCAGTTGTTCTGGCTGGAGTTGTTGGTCATACTGGAGGTAGAGGCCGACAAACTGATGGTCGGGAAATAGCCGCTCTTGGCAGAAGATATGGCCAGCTTGGCATTGTCAATGCTCAGTTTGCTGATCTGTATTTCCGGACGGTTGGCCAGGGCTGTCTGGTACACATCTTCCTGGTTCGGGAGCAGCTGCATCACTTTTGCATCATCCAGCACCGGAAGTTCCAGTTCCATTTCGGCTGTACCGTCCAGTTCAAGCATCTGTTTCAGCTGAAGCTTGTAGTTTCTCAGTGAACTTTCGGAAGTCACCAGCTGATACTCGTCGTTTCCTACCTGAGATTCCAGTTGTGCCAGGTCGGCTTTTGAAATACTCCCTTGGTTAAATAGCTCTTTGGCACGTTCGTAAGTGGCCTTGCTCACTTCCAGTGTTCCTTTGTTGATGTTAACTGATTCGTCTGCGTAAAGAATCTGCAGGAAGAGTTTTGTGATTTCTTCCTTGAGAGTGTTTTCAGTTTCTGCCACACTCAGTTCGGCTATTTCCTGATTTTTCTTTTGCTGTTTGATGTTGTTCAGGCGCTGTCCACCGTTCCAGAGTGTCCATTGTGCCGACAAGCTGTAACTGCCGTTGTAAGTAGTTTTATTCGTACTACTGATAATTTCTGTTCCACTTACGGTGGCACTGTTCTCCTGATACGGACGGTTCACTATGTTCTGTCCGGTATTGAATGAAAGGCTAGGGAAGAGTGCAGCCTTTGCAGTTTTCACATCCACTTCGCTTTCCTGTAAGGAAATCTTGTTCTGCTGCAACTGGATGTTTTTCTCCAGCGCATAATTTATGCAGTCATCGAGCGACCAGGTTTGTTTCTCCTGGGCATTGGCTGACAGGAAAGTCGCGAATGCGGCGAAGAAAATGAGTTCTCTTTTTTTCATATTTCGTTGAATTTTTACATTGCAAATGTATTCCATTGTATAATGAAGCGCAAAACAGATAGATTTTTCTACAGAATATCTCGATAAACTCTTGTTTTTTCCCGATAAAGCATTTACTTTGTAATCATTATAAAACTAGATTATGATTAAAAAGACTATCATTCGAATTTTTCATTTTTACCGTGACGGTTTTCGGGAGATGACCATCGGCCGGACCTTGTGGGCCATTATCCTGATAAAACTTTTTGTCATGTTCTTTATCCTGAAATTGTTTTTCTTCCCTTCGTTTCTGAGTGGGAAGAGTGAGGAAGAAAAACAGGATTATGTAGGAGTGGAACTGACCGACCGGATGGCAGAATAACTATACCTTATTAATATTAACCGATAAAGTGATTTTTTATGCTTGAAACAATCGACACTTCGATGATTGACTGGTCGAGGGCGCAATTTGCCTTGACGGCCATTTACCATTGGTTGTTTGTGCCATTGACATTGGGCTTGGCCGTAATTATGGCAACTATGGAGACACTGTATGTGCGTACGGGAAATGAATTTTGGAAACGTACGGCAAAGTTTTGGATGAAACTTTTTGGAATCAATTTCGCCATTGGTGTGGCTACCGGCTTGATTCTGGAATTCCAGTTTGGTACCAACTGGAGTAACTATTCTTGGTTCGTGGGCGATATCTTCGGAGCTCCGCTGGCCATTGAAGGCATTCTGGCCTTCTTTATGGAAGCCACTTTTGTGGCTGTCATGTTCTTTGGCTGGCACAAGGTGAGCAAGGGGTTCCACCTGGCTTCCACTTGGCTGACTGGGCTGGGAGCTACAATTTCTGCTTGGTGGATTCTGGTGGCAAATTCCTGGATGCAATATCCTGTAGGGATGGAATTTAATCCGGAAACCATGCGTAATGAGATGGTCGACTTCATGTCGGTGGCTTTTTCTCCGGTAGCAGTGGTGAAGTTCTTCCATACCGTATTGAGCAGCTGGATGGTAGGTGCTGCCTTTGTCATCGGTATAAGTGCCTGGTATCTGATTCGCAAGCGTGAAAAAGAATTTGCGCTGGCCAGCATGAAGGTGGCTGCAGCTGTCGGATTGTTCGCGGCACTGGTAACGGCTGGAACGGGTGACAAGTCTGCTTATCAGGTGGCACAGGTACAGCCCATGAAACTGGCTGCCATGGAAGCGTTATATGAAGGAGGCACGCACGAGCCGCTTACGGTGGTCGGTGCCATTAAGATTCCGGAAATGCTTTCCTTCCTGGCTACACACAGCACTTCGGGCTATGTGCCGGGTATTAATGACTTGCAGAACGGTGGCTATACGCTTCCGGACGGTTCTACCGCACTTTCTGCGGAGGAGAAGATAGCCAACGGAAAGAAGGCTATTACGGCATTGGCTGATTTTCGCAGAGCCAAACAGCAAGGCGACGAGTCGGCTATGCAGATTGCCCGCAGCGCGTTGGATGAGTATATGCCTTATTTCGGTTACGGATATATTCAGGACAAAGACGCACTGGTTCCGCATGTAGGACTGCTGTTCTGGTCGTTTCGTGTGATGGTGGGTCTGGGTATGTATTTCATTTTGTTTTTCCTGGTTATCCTGGTACTGGTTTGGAAAAAACAGCTGGCCAAGCTGAACTGGTTGCACTGGATTGCCTTGTGGAGCATCCCGTTGGCTTACATTGCCAGTCAGGCCGGATGGATTGTGGCCGAGATGGGCCGCCAGCCTTGGACCATTCAGGACATGCTGCCCGTCAATGCAGCCGTGTCGAAACTGGAAACGGGTTCCGTACAGACCACTTTCTTTATTTTCCTTGTGATGTTTACCGTGCTGCTGATTGCGGAAATCGGTATTATGGTGAAAGCTATCCGCAAAGGACCGGACGAGAAATAAACTAACCGATACATTATCTTAAAACCGAAAAAATATGGATTCAACTTATATATTCTTGCAGCATTACTGGTGGTTTCTGGTTTCTTTGCTGGGTGCATTGCTGGTGTTTCTGCTGTTTGTGCAGGGAGGAAACTCTTTGCTGTATTGCCTGGGACGTACAGAAGACGAACGTACTTTGCTTGTGAACTCCACAGGGCGTAAATGGGAATTTACCTTCACAACTCTGGTCACTTTTGGGGGAGCTTTCTTTGCTTCTTTCCCTTTGTTCTATAGCACCAGTTTTGGAGGGGCTTACTGGCTGTGGATGATTATCCTTTTCAGCTTTGTGCTGCAGGCGGTGTCTTACGAGTTTCAATCGAAACTGGGCAACTGGCTGGGTAAGCGCACTTATCAGTTCTTCTTGGTGTTGAACGGAGTGGTCGGTCCGCTGTTGCTGGGTGCGGCTGTGGCTACTTTCTTCAACGGCTCCAATTTCGTAGTAAGCAAGGGTAATCTGACCGATGAGATGATGCCGGTCATCAGTCATTGGGGAAACGGCTGGCATGGATTGGATGCTTTTGGCGACCCTTGGAATTTGATTCTGGGATTTGCCGTACTGTTTCTTGCCCGTTTGTTGGGAAATCTGTATTTCATCAACAATATCCGTCATGAAGAACTGAATGCCCGCTTCCGCCGGCAACTGATTGCGGATGTAGTGCCTTTCCTGGTCTTCTTCCTGGCGTTTGTTATCCGTACGTTGTTGAAAGACGGCTTTGCGGTAAACCCGGACAACGGGCTGATTGTGATGGAGCCGTTCAAATATTTCCATAATCTGGTAGAAATGCCGTATCTGCTCATCCTGTTCCTGATAGGAGTAGTGGGTGTGTTGTATGGAATCGGCAAGAGCATTTTCTGCAAGACCTATACCCGCGGCATCTGGTTTGCCGGAATCGGTACCGTGCTGACGGTGCTGGCCTTGTTGCTGGTGGCTGGTTATAATCATACGGCTTATTATCCGTCTACTGCCGACTTGCAGAGTTCACTGACCATTGCCAACAGCTGCTCCAGCCAGTTTACCCTGAAAACCATGGCCTATGTGTCTATTTTGGTTCCGTTCGTACTGGCTTATATCATCTATGCATGGCGGGCTATCGACCGCAAGCCGCTGACCATGAAAGAGGTAAAAGAAGACGAGCATAGCTATTGATATTGTTTTTTCTTATTAATTTTTACGATGACCGCCCCTGGTTTTAAAACCGGTGGGCGGTTGTTTTTTGTGGAGTTAAGAGGAGAATGGAGAAGATTTTTGTCACTTTATAATGCCTTTCTGACGACTTGTGAAGGTGGGGGCCAAAACGTCTAAACGTTTGCGATTGAACGCCTAAGCGTTTTGTCTCAAACGCCTAAACGTTTTGGTTGAAACGTCTAAGCGTTTTGTCTTAAACGCCTAAGCGTTTTTTTATCCAAAATTATCAAAGAAAGTTTCATCAGATTTGAGTGTTTGGGTCGTGTGGTTCGTATTTTATAGAAAACAATAAGAAAGAATATGAAATATAAGTATTTGATACCGGGATTATGGGTCTTTGGAGCTGTGATGTGTATGGCAGAACCAATTGAATTGGATTTGTCTTCTCCAAAAGGTACACATCATGTGAGATTTTATGAAACAAAATCTGCTTCTGGAGCAAATGAGTTGTGCTATGAGGTGAATTATAATGGGAAGCAGGTGATAAAGGAATCGCAGGCAGGTCTGCAACTGGATAATCGGGTGTGGGAAATGGCACTTGGAGTGCGCGCGTTGAAACAACCCCAATGCTGGATGGATAATTTGGAAGTGGATTCAGTGGCTTATGGCAGCCATGATACAACATGGACACCATTGTATGGGGAACGTAGTTTGGTTCGTGACAATTACAAGTGGGGTACGCTATATTTGTCTAAAAAGGATGGTTCGAATTATCGTCTGAATGTGGAGGTGAGGGCCTATGATGAAGGAATCGCTTTTCGTTATTATTTCCCGGAGCATCCGAAGGCTATCTTTCATAAGGTAGTAGGTGATTTGACCGAATATACTTTTCCGGCAGGAACAATGGCCTGGACGGAACAATGGGCACAGGCTCCATTTGAATATTTAGACGTGGATGCCATTAAGAAGCCTGTGGAACGTGCCTTGACATTGGAATTACCAAACGGAGTCTGGACCGCACTAACCGATGCGGATGTGGATGACTGGTGCTTGACTAAATTTCAGGCTTCGCCAGAAAAACGGCATACATTGACTTCTGTGATGTATAGTCCGGTGGATATTGTTACTTATTATGCAACACCATGGAAGGTAATCATGGCGGCGGATAAACCGGGAGAGCTGCTGGAGCACAATTATATTATTGAGAACTTGAATCCTCCTTGCGAAATAAAAGATACGGATTGGATTAAACCGGGAAAAATCATGCGGGAGACCACGTTGACTACGGCACAGGCATTGAAAACTATTGATTTTTGTGCAGCTCATCGTATTCCGTATATGCTTTTTGATTGGCAATGGTATATGCCTTGTACCTCACATGATGGGGATGCTACAAAGGTAGTGTCAAAACTGGATATGCCGAAAGTAGTGGCATACGGAAAGAAAAAAGGAATTGGAATTTGGTTGTATGTCAATCAGCATGCATTACAAAAGCAAATGAAGGAACTGTTTCCTCTGCTTCATCAATGGGGCATTGTAGGAGTAAAATCGGGGTTTGTGCAATATGCAAGTCATCGTTGGGCTACCTGGTTGCATGAAATGGTACGTTGGGCCGCTGATAATAAACTGATGATGAACATTCATGATGAGTTTCGTCCTTCCGGATTCAGCCGGACGTATCCTAATTTACTGACTCAGGAAGGTATATTGGGCAATGAAGAATTTCCAGATGCGACACACAGTACCATTCTTCCGTTTACTCGTATGATTAATGGAGCGGCAGACTATACTATTTGTTACTATGACAAGCGATTAAAAAATACGCATGCTCATCAGTTGTCTGCTTCGTTGGTGTTTTATAGTCCATTGATGACTATTTTTTGGTATGACAAGCCTGATTTATATGAAGGAGAACCAGAAATAGAATGGTTTGAAAATCTACAGACCGTGTTTGATGAATCACATGTATTGGACGGAATGCCGGGAAAAAATGTAACTATAGCTCGTCGACGTGGAAAGGAATGGTTTGTGGGCATGCTGACCAATAATGAAGGGTCTTTGGAAAAGTTGGACTGCTCATTTTTGGATAAGGATCAAACCTACTTGGCATCGATTTACACAGATGGAGGTGATGAGGTAAAAACGAAAACCCATGTAAAATGTTCGTATGTGCTTGTGACGTGTAAAGATGTGATTACATTTCGTCTGCTTCCTAGAGGAGGGGCGGCTTTGCGTTTGGTTCCGGTGAATAAGAAGGAAGTTAGCTCTTATGTAGAATATAAGGGCGAACAATTTTAAATATTTATCTTGTCTTTTTAGGTAGAATGAAGAAATGATTCGTATTAGTTTAGGTAAATGGATTTTTGAGTATTGGAATTTTTCTTGGTAAAGATTGTTTTCTATTTTTTATTAAAAGAGGAAGGTGAATGAAAAAATTGTTTCTTATAGTTGGTTTGTGGTGGGCTGGAATGTTGCAATCCGGAATGGCGCAATATCGTTCACAAGTATGGGTGGCAGATGAAGGAAATGGAATGTATCATAATCCTGTGTTGCATGCTGATTATTCAGATCCTGATGTCTGTGCGGTAGATGGGGAGTATTTTCTTACAGCTTCTAGCTTTAACTGTACACCAGGGTTGCCTATTCTACATTCCAAAGACCTGGTGAATTGGAAAATTGTTAATTATGCATTGAAACAGCTGGAGCCGGTAGCGTACTTTAATGAAGTCCGTCACGGAAAAGGCGTGTGGGCTCCTTCCATTCGTTTTCATGAAGGTGTATATTATATTTATTGGGGAGATCCGGATTTTGGAATTTTCATGGTAAAGACTCGTGACCCGTATGGGGAATGGGAGAAACCGATACTGGTAAAAGCTGGAAAAGGGATGATTGATCCTTGTCCGTTGTGGGATGATGATGGCAAAGTTTATTTGGCGCATGCATGGGCTGGAAGCCGGGCTAAATTTAACAGTATTCTGACGGTCTGTGAATTGAACAAAGAAGGTACAGCCGTTATCTCAGAGCTGGTATTGGTGTTTGATGGAAATGACGGAGTGAATCATACGGTAGAGGGGGCCAAATTTTATAAGCGGAACGGGTATTATTACATTTTTGCTCCGGCTGGCGGCGTGGTCTCTGGATGGCAATTGGTGATGCGTTCAAAAAATGTGTATGGTCCTTATGAAACGAGGATTGTGATGGCGCAGGGTAAGACTGATATAAACGGACCGCATCAGGGAGGCTGGGTAGATACCCCGTATGGGGAATCCTGGTTTTTGCATTTTCAGGATAAAGGAGCTTATGGCCGTGTGCTGCATCTGAATCCGATGGTGTGGAAAGAAGACTGGCCTGTCATTGGCTTGGATAAAGATGGTGATGGATGTGGCGAACCTGTCAGTCGATATCATAAACCTGCAACCGAGAGGGTGTATCCTATAGAAACGCCGGTTGAAAGTGATGAATTTGATTCTCGCAAACTGGGACTACAGTGGGAATGGCATGCCAACTATCAAGACATATTCGGTTTTACGACTAATATGGGCTACATGCGTATTTATGGTCATGAATTGTCGAAAGATTTTAAGAATTTCTGGGAAGTTCCTAATCTGTTGTTGCAGAAGTTTCCGGCAGAAGAATTTACAGCAACTGCCAAGTTAAAAATTTCAGCCAAGATGGATGGGCAACTTTCAGGTATGATTGTGATGGGATGGGATTATACATGGTTGGGACTAGAAAAACAGGGTGAGAATTTTGTTCTGAAACAAGGAATATGCAAGGACGCGGAACAAGGAAGTCCAGAACAAGTTCTTATGCTGGCACAATTATCTCCGAGCCGTAAATTTGATGCAGGAATATATCCGAATTATGAACGTGAAATTTATATCAGGCTACATGTTGGGAAGGATGCATTATGTCGTTTTAGTTATAGCTTGGATGGGAAGCGTTTTGTGGAAATTGGATCTGTATTCAAGGCTCGCCAAGGAAAATGGATTGGTGCTAAAATGGGGATGTTCAGTGTGACTCCTTATGGAGAAGAACGTGGATGGGTAGATATTGACTGGTTTCATGTGGAGAAATAAAAATATTATGAAATATGAAGATTAAACATCTGTTTTTGGGTATAGGAGTGATGGTATTTGCTTCCTGTGCCGTGGATAAGACTAAGAAGTTGGATGTAGATAAGGAATTGACTTATTGTGACATGCAGATACATCGTGCGTTGAGTGAGTTGGAAAAAGATGGGGAACCTGATTATACCATGGAACCACGTAATATTTTGGCTGGAGAACGGTTTTGGAACTGCAAGAAGGTGTCTCGGGAAGAATGGACGGGCGGATTCTGGCCAGGAATCTTGTGGTATGATTACGAAGCAACTCAGAATGATACGATTCGGATGCTGGCTGAAAAATATACGGAGTCACTGGAATTTTTCTCAAAGATTCCTGCATACGATCATGATTTGGGTTTTCTGGTGTTTTGTAGTTATGGGAATGGTTATCGTCTGACACATAATCCCGTATATAGGGATGTGATTATTGCGACTGCAGATTCGTTGGCAACTTTGTTCAATCCGAAAGTCGGTACGATTTTGTCCTGGCCTCGTAATGTGGAAATGCTAGGCGGGCATAACACAATTATGGATAATATGATTAACCTGGAAATGCTTTTCTGGGCTGCACGCAACGGTGGAGACAGACGCTTGTTTGATATGGCTGTCTCTCATGCAGACAAGACTATGGAGAATCAGTTTCGGTCAGATTATTCTTCCTATCATGTGGCTGTCTATGATACGATAAGTGGAAATTGCATTAAGAAATGTACGCATCAGGGATATGCCGATGAGTCGATGTGGGCACGTGGCCAAGCGTGGGCCATCTATGGTTTTACAGTTGTATTCCGTGAGACTGGCGATCCTAAATACCTTGATTTTGTAGAAAAAGTAGTCGACGTATATCTGAAGAATTTACCGGAAGATGATGTTCCCTACTGGGATTTTGATGCTCCCGATATACCTGATGCACCAAGAGATGCTTCTGCAGCCTGTGTAGTGGCTTCAGCCTTGTTGGAATTATCAGATTTTTATGGTAATGGGAAAGGAGAAAAATATAAAAAGGCTGCAGAAAGGATGTTGTGTAGCTTGAGTTCTGAGAAATATCAGTCGCGTGGAAAGAATGTAGCTTTTTTATTGCATTCCACCGGACATTGGCCCGCAAAGTCGGAAATTGATGCTTCTATCATTTACGCTGATTACTATTATATTGAGGCTCTAATGAGGTTGAAACGATTGAATGAAGGGAAAAAAGCTGTGGAGTGACAGGTTATTCAGAAAAAACGGAGAAAGATACGAGATGCGTCTTTCTCCGTTTTTTACAGATTGGGAGAATCTGGTTAGTGCTTGTTTTTTAAAGCATCTGCTTCTTTGAGCATTTCTTTGACAGCAGCTTCCAGTTGCTCGTCTTCTCCCTTCAGAGATTTTTCAGGGGTGTTATACACTTTGATATCCGGTTCCAATTGCCTGTTTTCCATATATTGGCCACGCATATCCATGCAGCCTACCTGCGGAATGCCGAACACAATGGTTGGGTCAATTTGGCGTTCCCACCATACGGCGGTCATTGTACCTGGAACGGGTGCTCCAATCAGTTTGCCAATTTTCAGTTCCTTGTAGACCCAAGGGAAGCCGTGGGCGTTGCTGTAGTTGTCTTCGCAAACCATCACGCAAGAAGGTTTCAGCCATTTATTGAACGGGTCGCTGCCGATGTATTGTCCGCGTGGAACAAACCGTTGGTATTCTTTTCCACTCAATAAAGTTGCCAGGTCATCATGAAGCCATCCACCTCCGTTGTGGCGGGTATCTACGATGACAGCCTCTTTGTTACGGTTGCGGTCGCTTAGCAATTCGCTATATACTTCACGGAAACTAGGACTATCCATTCCTTTGACATGTACGTAGGCTATTCGGCCTCCTGACAGTTTTTCAACAATCTTTTCGTTTCTCTTTACCCAGCGTTTGTAGAGCAGTTCGTTTTGTTGTCCTGCGCTGATAGCCTTTATGGTCGTTTGAAAACGTTTGCCGTTTTGCGGATTGTAAATGGTCAATTGTACATTTTTACCTGCTTTTCCTTCCAGCATCGGATAATAATCACTGTCCTTCAAGATAGGTTGTCCATCTATTTTTTCAATGATACATCCTTGCGTAACATCTGTTTTCTTGACAGCAAACGGTCCTTTGGCTATGATTTCCTGGATTTTTAGTCCGTCTCCCTGATAATCATTATCAAAGAAAACTCCTAAACATGCAGTCGATAGTGTGGCTCCGGGTGCGGCATATCGGGCTCCTGTGTGTGAGCCGTTCAGTTCACCCAACAATTCACTCAACATTTCCTGGAAATCATAGTTGTTGTTGATATGGGGAAGGAAGCGTGCATAGCTTTCCCGATAATATTTCCAGTCCGTACCGTGTAGGTCGGGAACATAGAACTTGTCGAGAACTTGTTGCCATACGTGATTGAAGATATATTCACGTTCTTGGAATGGACGATAATTGAATAGGGCTTCAAAGTCGACATTTTCAATCTTGTGTTTGTCTGGGTCGATTTTTTTGATTCCTCCGTTGCTGCAAAGGAAAATATGTTTGTTTTCTTTGTCGCATGTCAGTGAACCATAGCCGATATCTTTTAACAGCAGTTCTGTCTTTTGTTCTTTCAAATCGTGTACCCATAAATCGGCTCCCCCCTCAAAGGAAGCTTGATAGTAGAGTTTATCACCTTTTGAACTGAGTACGGCATCTCCCAAGTGCGACGAATTTACAGTTAGCCGAATAATTCGGTCGCGACAGTTCTCCAAGTCGAAGGTAAGTGGTTTTATGTCTTTTTCTTTTTCTGATTTTTCCTTTTTTCCTTTCTTTTTATCGTTTTGTTTCTCTTTGCTATCGTCTTGTTTCTCATTCTCATTTTCTTCAATCAAGGCAAGTTCCTCCTTGTTGAGTCGGAACCGTTCGTATGCTTCAAGGTCGAAAAACATGATATAGATGTCGCTTTCTGCTCCCCAGCTTCCATGACTTCTGTATCCTGCCCGGTCACTTTCCCAAATCATGGCTTTTCCACCCAGCACCCATTTGGCGTTGGAATCGTTGTATCCGCTTTCTGTGAGGTTGTGGATTTCGCCATTTCCAGAAGCATTGACCAAGGCTACGTCGTTGTTGTTCCATCCTCCGGAACCAATATATCCGCAGAGCAGCCATTTGCTGTCAGGACTCCATTGAAACCATTGGTCTCCGTCGCTGTAAGAGTATTCATATTTCCCATCCATGGCAGTGTGAACGGATTTGTCTTTCAGGTTGAGGACACGTAATGTCGTACGGTTTTCCAGAAAAGCAATCTGCTTTCCATCCGGACTGTATTGGGGCTGGAAGGAAGCCACTTGGGTATGTGTCAGTTGCTCTTCTGTAATATCGGTAGCATAAGTAAACAACTTGTCTTCTTTTTCTTTTAAGGAAGCCTGGTAAATTTGCCAGATTCCCTTGCGTTCGGAGGCATATACGATGCTGCGTCCGTCGGGGGCAAAGTCAATGCTGCGCTCCTGTTCAGGAGTGTCGGTGATTTGTTTGGTCGTTTGATAGTCGGTTGAAGTAACAAACACGTCTCCATGAAGTACGAATGCAATTTCTTTTCCATTGGGAGAAACGGCGATTTCAGTAGCTCCGGCACGTCTTATCTGGTGCGTTAATTCTGTTTCTGTCTGGTCAGTGACAATGTGAATATCCACCTTTTTCGGCTGTTCACCTTCTTTGACCGTATAAATTTCTCCGTCATATCCGTAGCATAATAGTCCGTTTTGTGAAGAAGAAAGAAAACGTACGGGATGTTTGGTATGATGGGTCAACTGTGTTTCATTGCTTCCGTCGATGTGCCGCTTGAACACATTGAAAGACCCGTCCTTTTCGCTTAAATAATAAAAAGACTGATTATCGCTACTCCACACTGGATTACGGTCTTCTCCGTTGAATGATGTAAGTTTTTGGTAAGAGCGGCCATTGGCATCTTTTTTGCTTATCCAGATGTCACGAGTAATGGAAGAGGTGTGGTGCTTTCGCCAAGAGTCCTCATAGCCTTTCTGGTCGTGATACAGTAAAGTTGTACCGTCTTTTGCCACACTGATGTCTTCCATGGGAAGAGAAGAGAATAATTGAGGACGTCCTCCTTTTACACTTATTTCGTAAACTTGTGGAAATTGGGCACTAGGAAAAGACATATCGGAAGCGTCGGGCATCAGATAAGTCTTGAATAAAAGATGTTCCGTATCGGTGAATGTAATAGGAATTTCATTGCCGGAATGAGTGGTAAGTCTTTTGGGAGTTCCTCCTTCTTTGGAGACCAAGTAGATGTCCAAGCTTCCCTGTCGGGCAGAGGCAAAGGCTATCTGCTGTCCGTCCGGGCTCCATATTGGATTTGTGTCATAGGCCTGATTGGTCGTTAATTGTCGGGCATTTCCACCGGACGAGGGCACTGTGTAGATGTCTCCTTTGTAACAAAAAGCAATGGTGTTTCCATCTGGTGAAATGGCGCAATGGCGCATCCACAACGGATTCTCTGCTGCTCCTGCAGCACTAAATGCGGCAAGAGCAGCAAAAAGTAACTTTGTTCTCATGTGTGATTTTTTATCTTTTCTTTCGGTTAAAAAAACGGTGAATGCGTTGGAATATCATGATACCGGTTCTCAGTCCGTCGTAGGCGGCTATTCCAGCGTTGATATGCTGCATCATGTTCTCCATCTTATTTTTGCTTTTTTGAGGAGAAAATAAATCTTGTGTCAGGCACTGGATGCGTTCTTTCGATTCTCTCAGTTCTTTTTTCTTTTCAGCTCTTAGTTGAGAGATGATTTCCACACTATAGTTTGGAGAAGGTTTTATTTCATTCATTATTTTATTCTTTTGAAGTAGGTTCATCAAGGAATAAGCGTGCCAGGAAATGTACCATGGGCTGGAATATCCATTGTTTGCGCATGCGGTAGATGAGTATAGCCATCAGCAGTACTACACCTCCAATGATGGCATAGCCTCCAATCAGGCTTCCAACAAGCGGAGCCAAGGCATAGACAAGCATGAATGAAAAATAGAAAAGGGCCATCATACTCAAAATAATAATAATAAGTATGAGGATTAGGGTAGACAGCAAGATGGTCAGTTTTTCCACTAAATCGAGCTTTATATACTGGCCTTGCAGTTCGAGATATTTCCGGACTTCTTTAAACAGAGATTCAAGATTGTCAATGCTTTTATCGTTTGCAAACATAAGCAATTATTATAAGTGGAAAAAAATATAAAGCAGACTTTTCCTTCAAAGTCTGCTTTATATTTATAACAAATTATTCAGCGTCTTTTACTTCAGCTGCTATTTGATCAACTAAATCGTCCATTTCAGCGCGATTCAAGCGAATTCCTTTTTTGCGAAGAACCTCTGCAATTTTTCTACGAGTGTCTTCACCTTTCTCCGGGGCAAATAAAATACCCGCTACAGCTCCTAAAGTAACACCGCCCAAGAATGCTGCTACAATACTTAATGCTTTCATAAATCTACTTTTTAAAAGTTATTACTTTACAAATCTAATAATAATCCTGATAAGTTGTTCTTTTTTTATTGAAAAATGCACGTCTGGGCTGTCTGGATTGTATAATTAACTGATTTTAATAGTCAGGCAGATTTTATATTGTTACCTTTGCAACAAATAATTTGAATATTCATCTAATTTGGTATAGATAACATGAAGAAAGTAGTTGTAATGGGAATGGCATTGTGCGCTGCACTAGCGTTCTCTTCTTGTAAATCAAGTGAAAGTGCTTACAAGAAAGCTTATGAAAAGGCTAAACAGCAGGAATTGGCTGAGGCATCGGCTGCTACAGAGACACCAGCGGAAGCTCCTGCAGTAGAAACAGCTCCAGCTCCGGTCGTTTCTACGGCTCCTGTACGCGAGGAAAAAGTAGAACTCGTTTCAGGCGACGGATTGAAGGCTTACAGTGTGGTGTGTGGAAGTTTTGGTGTAAAAGCAAATGCAGATGGCTTGAAAGCCATGCTCGACAGAGATGGATACAATGCTAAGGTAGCGTATAATGCAGAACGTAATATGTATCGTGTAATCGTTGAATCTTTCGATACAAGAGAAGAAGCTGTACGTGCGAAAGATGCGTTCAAGGCAAAATATCCAAATCGTGAGGATTTCCAAGGTTCTTGGTTGTTGTATCGGGTATATTAATGTGATATAGGTAAGATTTATTATCCCATATATTAGGATTGAAAGCGACCGTATAGTAACGGTCGCTTTTTTTTGTATATTTGCCAACTGAAAATATTTTGGATTATATCTATGAAGTGGAATTGGATTTTAGGTGGAGCTTTGGCTGTATTGCCATTAGCTATGCAAGCACAGGAGAAGGTTGTTCCGATTAAATATGGTGATATGGATGAATGGGTGACTCGACGCATTCATGAATCTGGTATCATTGGGGGAAATACCAAATTGCTATATGAGCTGGGGCCTACAAAAGTAATTGATGGAAATGTAGCTTATGTGAATCAAGGAGGTTCTCCGTGGGGAAATTCAAATGTGATGGCGAAAGTGATGGGGATTGTAAAGACCAATACTAGTGTATATCCAGAGAAAAGAGGAAATGGGTATTGTGCTCGCCTAGAAACCCATATAGAAAGTGTAAAAGTGCTGGGAATGGTCAATATTACGGTGCTGGCTTCAGGATCGATGTTTTTGGGCGACATGAAAGAGCCGATTACAGGAACCAAAGATGGAGAAAAGGCATTGAACTCAGGACTTCCATTTACATCCCGTCCAAAGGCTGTCCGGTATGATTATAAAGTGCAGATGTCGGGGGAACCTAATCGGATTCGTCAGACGGGGTTCAGCAAGAAGACTACTGTTCCTGGACAGGATTGTGCCATCATGGTATGCTTGTTACAGAAGCGTACTGAAGATGCCGAGGGGAATATTATTGCTAAACGTGTAGGGACGGTAGCTGTAAAATATAGCCAGACGCAAGGCTGGCACAATGGGGCGACTTATGAAATCATGTATGGTGACATTACGCATGATAAACGTTATATACCCGATTTGATGAAATTAGGTATAGGAGGATACTATGCTCGTAATAGTAAGGGGGAAAGCAAACTGATTAAAGAAGTAGGCTGGGCTGGAGAAAATGAACATCCCACACATTTGATTCTGCAGTTTACTTCAAGTATGGGAGGAGCCTTTATCGGGTCACCGGGTAATAAACTGTGGATTGATAATGTCAATTTGGTATATTGAGATTGCAAATAGACATTTTCTGAAGTAAAAATGAAATAAAATCCGCCTATATATATAAATAAGGTGTAAAACTCAATTTTTTTTGATTAATTTTTCTCTCTTTCTTGATTGACTTTCAAAAGAAATACTTATTTTTGCATCGCAATCAAGGGAAATAGATGACATTTTCATACTTCCCTTTGATTACGAATTAGAGTGAGTGTTTATAAAGCAATTATAAAACCTTTAAATTTTAAACAAAATGATTAAAGTAGGTATTAACGGTTTCGGTCGTATCGGCCGTTTCGTATTCCGTGCAGCTCAGAAGAGAAACGATATTCAGATCGTAGGTATTAACGACTTGTGCCCGGTAGATTACTTGGCTTACATGTTGAAATATGATACAATGCACGGCAAATTCGACGGTACTATCGAAGCTGATGTTGAAAACAGCAAATTGATTGTTAACGGTAAAGAAATCCGTGTAACTGCTGAAAAGAATCCTGCTGATTTGAAATGGGATGCAGTTGGTGCAGAATACGTTGTTGAATCAACTGGTTTGTTCTTGACTAAGGAAAAAGCTCAGGCTCACATTCAGGCAGGTGCTAAATATGTAGTAATGTCAGCTCCTTCTAAAGATGACACTCCGATGTTCGTTTGCGGTGTTAACGAAAAGACTTACGTTAAAGGTACTCAGTTCGTTT
>ERZ827496.974-NODE-974-length-36531-cov-10.611553_pt1 | contig 36531 bp, 34 predicted proteins | sample MGYA00519769_ERZ827496 | MGnify/ENA primary metagenome ERZ827496 (study PRJEB31778, sample SAMEA3449327) | human gut metagenome | biome: human gut; feature: human-associated habitat; material: faeces | place: United Kingdom | collected 2010/2012 ...
ATGACAATGTAAACAGAAAGATGAACACTGCCATCGTTGAAAACAGAAACAAGTCCATCAAGCTCATTAAGCATGCCTCAAACGGCTATCTGAACTGGGAGAGATTTCGCAATCGTATCCTTTATACACTAAACGAGGATACGACTTTCTATTACACAAGTATCAGAAAGGATGGTAAATAATATGAGTAAGGTATTTAGACTGATTGTTGATGAGGATAATGAACCAGTAATACTTGAGGAAGATGAAGTTTTAGAAGATATACTTATTCGTCTAGAGTCTATTTCTCACCAAATTGATAATATTCAGTTTTCTCTAATGAAAAATAACGATGAAGACTCATCGTTAGATTTAGATATTTCTGAAATAGACTTCTAGAGCATAAAAAAGTATGGGGTGAATCTCACCCCATACTACGTGATAATTAAAATTTAGGAAACCCCTAGTTATTTTAAATTACCAATACTATTATAGGAGGCTAAAACAAATTTGTTTAGAATTCTTTGATAGCTTTGATTACATCTTCTACAGTTAAATGGAATTCCTTGAATAAATCTGCTGGCTTACCTGAAGCACCAAATGTATCCATAGTGACATATTTGCCTTTGAATCCTGCAAATTCACCCCAAGATAAACGGCTTCCTGCTTCTACAATAATTCTATTTTCTACACATGATGGTAAAATAGATTCCTTGTATTCTTCAGACTGTTCTCTGAATAATTCCTGACAAGGCATAGAAACAATTCTGATATTTAAGTTAGGGTCTTTTAATTGTTCTTTGGCTTTAACTGCTAAGTCTACTTCTGAACCTGATGCAATGATGATGATATCTGGCTTACTCATACAGTCATCAATAATATAACCACCTCTTAAGGCACCTCTGTTACTGCCTACCATCTTAGGTAAGTCCTGTCTAGAAAGGATAAGAGATGTAGGTGTTTCTTTTGAACTCATTGCGACATACCAGCCTGCTTTTGTTTCGAATTCATCACATGGTCTAAATACATACATGTTAGGCATTGCACGAAGCATAGTCAACTGTTCTACTGGTTCATGTGTTGGTCCATCTTCCCCTACACCAATACTGTCATGAGTAAATACATAAGTAAGTGGAAGCTTCATTAATGAAGATAAACGAGCCATAGGTTTTACATAGTCACTAAATACAAAGAATGTAGCCACATATGCTTTTAATCCACCATACAACATTAAACCATTACCCACTGCAGCCATAGCCTGTTCTCTTACACCAAAGTGAATATTACGTCCACCATAGTTGTCTGCACTGAATTCACCTTCACCATTTAATACTGTCTTATTAGAAGGTCCTAAGTCAGCTGAACCACCAATGAAGTTAGGAGCAAAGTTCTTAATAAGGTTCATTGTTTCACCACTTGCAGCACGTGTTGCAATATTGTGATGTTTATTAGCCCAGAATAATGGGTTATCCTTGAAGATTCTTGCAAAGTCAGGGTTAAAATACTGCTCCCATACAATCTTCATTTCTGGATATTCTTCAAAATACTTATCCTGCATAGAAGTCCATGCATCATATAAATCATCTACACGTTTTTGTGTAGAAGCTAGATAGTCATATACATCTTCTGGTACATAGAATTCTTCCTGTGGAAGACCAAGTTTTTCTTTAAGTGCTTTGATGTTGTCTACACCAAGTGGTGCACCATGAGTGCTTTCTGAACCTTCATGTGGACTATCTTTACCGATTGTAGTCTTGATTTCAATAAACTTAGGTTTACCTTTAATAGTTTTTGCTTTTTCTAATGCAGCAAGTACTTCATCTAAGTTATCTCCATCTTCTACAGTTAATGTTTCAAAACCAAATGCCTTTACTCTGTCTGATACATTTTCTGTAAATGTGATGTTTGTGTTACCTTCGATAGAAATGTTGTTTGAATCATATAAGATGATGAGCTTTTCTAACTTAAGTGTACCAGCGAGTGATAATGCTTCTGAAGAAATACCTTCCATCATACATCCATCACCAGCTAATGCATAAACATAATGATCAAATAGATCATAACCTGGTTTATTAAATACAGTGGCTAAATGAGCCTGACCCATTGCCATACCAACAGCCATGCCTAAGCCCTGTCCTAGTGGACCTGTAGTGGCATCTACACCTACTGTATGTCCATATTCTGGATGTCCTGGTGTAAGTGAACCTAACTGTCTAAACTGCTTTAAATCATCCATAGTTAAACCATAACCATATAGATGTAATAAGCTATAAAGCATGCTTGAACCATGTCCTGCTGATAAAATAAAACGGTCTCTGTTAATCCATTCAGGATGCTTTGCACTATGGTTTAATACCTGTGACCATAATACATGAGTGAACCCAGCAGCCCCTAAAGGAAGTCCTGGATGTCCTGAATTTGCTTTCTGAATCATATCTGCACAAAGTGCTTTAATTGTATATACTGTTTTTTGATCAATCTTGTTCATTTTCGTTTATTTTCTCCCATTCATCATTGTTAAATATTATACCTGTTCTCTTTTTGTAAATGCAAGATATTTAGTACTTCACATTCCAATTCATTGCAGCATTATATAAGAAATACAGGCCATACATTAAGCAGCCTTCATCAAAGATAGTGGCTTTGTTATGAAGACCATAAATATAACCATCCTGTTTACATCCTGCAGCAAGAGTAACAAAGAGTGAAGGTACATTGGCAGTAATATGGCCAAAGTCTTCTGAGATAGTAAGAGGAAGTTCTAACTTCTTGATATAACCACCAAATACATCTTTTTCTACATCCATAATAGATTTAAGTAATGCAGGATCATTATAGACACTTGGTGCCTGCTGTAAGATTGTGATCCCTGCCTGGGCATGATACATAGAAGCAATACTTTGAACTAACTCATTCACTCTACCCATAATATATTCCTGATCATCTGGACGATAACTTCTTAGTGAACATTTCATATAGGCTTTTTCCGGAATAATATTGTGTGCTTTGCCTGCATTCATAATACCAATTGTAAGTACATCATCATGACTCATGCTGATTTCTTTTGGAATGATTTCCTGTAATTGCTGGTATATATGAACAGCCACACGCAGTGCATCAATACCTTTTTCTGGCATAGAACCATGTGAACTCTTACCTGTAATATTGATTTCAAAGATTGTAGAAGCTGTTGTCATCGCTTTACGGATTGTACGTATAGTTCCTGTCTTATCTTCTGTGGCAGGCATTACATGTAACCCTACTGCAGCATCAACACGAGGATACTTTAATACCCCATCTTCAATCATCATCTTACAACCCACTAATCCTTCTTCATGAGGCTGGAAAACAATCTTGATCTGCCCTTTTAGTTTCTTTTCATTCTGTTTTAATAGTTTGGCACACATCAACATCATAGATGCATGCATATCATGTCCACAGGCATGCATAGATCCATTAATAGATTTAAAAGGTAAGTTTGTATGTTCTACTAAAGGTAATGCATCCATATCACTTCTAAGTAAAAGAATCTTCTTATCATGAGGTCCTACAAGTATTTCAATACTTCCTCCTGGATTCACAATAATATTCTCATAACCATACATCTCAAGTAGCTTCACTATATATTCCTGTGTCTGAGGAAGAGGATGACCTACTTCTGGATGTTCATGAAAATGTCTTCTCAATCGTATTAATTCCTGTTCAATATCTTTGTTGTTTGATATCCATTTTTCTATCTTTTCCATAACTTACACCTACTTTTCCATTTCTTGAATAATACGTCTTGTATTAATAATCTTTTGTGCATATTCTTCTTTATTACGTTTCACTAATCCATAGCAAAGAAGATCAACAACAATAAGTGCAGCCATATCTTCTTCTGGATGTGATAAAAAACTTTCCCCTTTTTTATAATTACCCTTTAAAAAAGTATACCATGATTTTCTTTTTTATCGCATTTTTTATGCCATAACACAAAAATTATGTATGATTTAATAATTTTTTATCATTTTATAATATTTTTTATTATCTTTCGATAATTCATTTTATCATGAATATATGGTCTGTTTTTTCGCTTATTCCGATAAACATGTATGATAATTTAATGTTATAGTGATAAAATCTTATTGACATGACTTTTTTCTATTCGTATAATGCAGTCATACCAGAAAGGTAAAAAGAAAACATAAACATGATAAAGGGGGAATGCTTATGGCAAAGGTTTTAACTGAAGTTTTTGGTATATGGTATTTAATTGGTGCCGCGTTTGTATTCTTTATGCAGGCAGGCTTCGCAATGGTTGAGGCAGGGTTCACCCGTGCTAAGAACGCCGGAAATATCATCATGAAGAACTTGATGGATTTCTGTTTAGGAACGGTTGCTTTTCTTATTGTAGGTTATAGCTTCTTATGTGGGAGTGATGTAGCTAACGGATTTATTGGATGGGTTGGTTTTGGAAATGGTCCATTAACTAACTTTGCATCAACTGATTGGTCTAGCTTCGTATTCAACTTAGTATTCTGTGCAACTGCAGCAACTATCGTATCTGGAGCAATGGCAGAAAGAACTAAGTTCTTAAGTTATTGTATATATTCATTCGTTATTTCTTTAATTGTTTATCCTATTGAAGCTCATTGGGTTTGGGGACCTGATGGCTGGTTAACAGCAATGGGATTCCATGATTTCGCTGGTAGTGCAGTTATTCACTTCGTTGGTGGTCTAACTGCTTTAATTGGGGCTAAAATTCTTGGTCCTCGTATTGGTAAGTTTAATAAAGATGGAAGCCCAAATGGTATTCCTGGTCATAGTTTAACTATTGGTGCTTTAGGTGTATTCATTCTTTGGTTTGGTTGGTATGGATTTAACGGTGCTGCTGCAAAGAATGGTACACAGTTAGCAACAATCTTCGCAACTACTACTGTTGCACCAGCACTTGCAACATGTACTGTAATGATCTTTACTTGGTTAAAATATGGTAAACCTGATGTAGCTATGAGCTTAAACGGTTCACTTGCAGGTTTAGTTGCAATTACTGCTGGATGTGATGCAGTCAATGTAATGGGTGCTTGTATTATTGGTATTTTATCTGGATTCACTGTTTGTTTCTTTACTTGGTTATTAGATTATAAATTACATATTGATGATCCAGTTGGTGCTGTCGCTGTTCATTTTGGTAATGGTTTACTTGGTACTATCTGTGTTGGATTGTTTGCCTGCGGTACTGATACAATGCCTAAGGCTCAAGGTCTATTCTATGGAGGAGGCATTAAGTTATTAGGTACTCAGTTACTTGGCTTATTATGTATTGGTGTTTGGACTGCTGTATTAATGACTATTACATTCGTAGTTATTAAACATACTGTTGGTCTTAGAGTTACAGAAGAAGAAGAAATCACTGGTCTTGATAAGCTTGAACACGGTTTAGAGAGTGCTTATGCAGGTTTCGCATTAGAAACAGAAACTTATACTGGTGCTACTGCTGTAACTGTTTCTGCTCCTGAATTAAGTGTTGCAGAAGCTGTTCCTACTGTTGCAGTCAATGGGGAAGGTAAGATTAGTAAGATTGTCATTATTGCGAAAGCAGAAAAGATGGATGCTTTAAAAGTTGCTATGAACGATATTGGCGTTACTGGTATGACAGTGACAAGAGTATCAGGCTGTGGTGTTCAGAAAGGACAGACTGCTTATTATAGAGGTGCTAAGGTTGATATCCAATTATTGCCTAAGGTAAAGGCTGAGATTGTTGTATCTAGCATTCCTGTACAGACAGTTGTAGATGCAGCAAGAAGTGTTCTATACACTGGTCATATGGGTGATGGTAAGATCTTTATCTATAATGTAGAGAATGTCGTAAGAATCTCTTCTGGTGAACAAGGTCCTGAAGCCTTAAGCTACGAAGACTAAATAAAGATGAGACTCGATTCGAGCCTCATTTTTTTCATTATTTGATTGTTTGATACCGTTACGTTATTTCTTATATATAATAAGAAACATATAAAGGAGAAAAATATGAGTAAAATAATATTTCTAGATGTAGATGGTACATTAATTGATTATGAAGCAAAGTTACCTGCTTCAGCTGCTAAGGCAGTAGACATGGCACGCGCAAATGGACATAAGGTATATATTTGTACAGGATGTTCTAAGGCTGAAGTACTACAGCGTAATTTATGTGATTTAGATGGTATGATTGGTGGTAATGGTGCTTATGTAGAAGATCATGATGAAGTTGTAATGCATCAAGGATTATCAAAGGAAGATGTAAAACATATTGTAGATTGGTGTAATGAGAGACACTTAGGTTTCTATTTAGAAGCCAATAGCGGTATGTACTGCAATGACTATATGTTAGAACAGGGTCCTGAAACAATGGTTAAATATGCTCAAGGTAAAAGAGCAGATCTAGAGAAAGCAAAGGAATCTTCTAAAGCTTTCATGGATGGATTTATTCATTTACAGGGTGAAGATTTATATAGAGATGATGTGAATAAGATCAGCTTTATCTTAAGTTCTTATCAGGATCATTTAGATTCTAAGGTGGAATTCCCTACTCTTGTAGCGAATACATGGGGTGGTAAAGGTGAAGTAGCCTTATATGGTGATTTAGGACCTACTGATATTACTAAGAGACATGCGATTGAAGTATTAATGAAACATCTTGGTGCTGACTTTAAAGATACTATTTCTTTTGGCGATGCAAAGATTGATTTATCAATGTTTGAATGTTGTGCTTACAATGTCGCTATGGGTAATGGTGGTCCTGAAATTAAAGAAGCAGCAGATTATATTACGACTGATGTCAATGATGATGGACTTTATAATGCATTTAAACATTTAGGACTAATTTAAAAGCCGTTGTGAGTGTAATGCTCACAACGACTTTTTTAATGTTTTCTTTTGTATCTGTATGGAATTTAAATGGGATTTTTTTATCTATCTTATAGGTTGTACTGTATTCATGTAAGTCATTGTTTTTGTCATATGTCTTAATCTGAATGTTGATATATTCTTCTTTAAACTTATATGAGTTAATATGCAGACATAGACTATAATGATCACCATCTATACGTGATTTAGAAGTAGTACATGTAATTCCATAGGGTGCATCTATTTCTACAGGAATAGATGTTTCAAAGCGATGATATGCAAAATAAAGAGTAATAACTGCAACAATAGATAGACCTATTATAAATCTCTTCTTTTTCATATCATCACCCCCTAAATTCTAACAAAATTCCCCCATTACTGCTAGAAGAAAAGTCGTTCAATTTTTATATGTAATAAATATACTTTATATGAAAATTATGTAAGTGATGTATATGATGCAAATCATATCTATTTTATTCTTAAGAATAATTATCAGAAATATTTACCACATGCCTTATCACTTGCATATGAAGCATTAAATAAAGAGAGAAGAGCTTCTTTAAAGATATTCTGGAATAAAGAAGAATCTAACATCTTACTAAAGGATATCTTCTATATGGAGAGAAAATTAAGAACAACTTTTATTGTGACTCCTACGCATACTTATTCAACATCTGAAAAGCTAAAAGATTTACTTAAGCGTTTAGGAGAAACATTCGCCATGTCACATCGTAGTTATATTATGAATTTAAAAATGGTCCAGGAAATCTCAAAAGATTCAGCACTTCTTGTAGATGGAACTTCTATTCCTATTAGTCGTAGTTACTATAAGGCTTTAAAAGATCAAATTAATAATCTTATTCCATAACACAAAAAGACCTAGACACCTAAATGTCTAAGTCTTTTATTATATCTTCAGATTCCACAAACTCAGGATCCATATGTGTCAAGAAATGCCACTCATCTGAATCTGTATATAAGATGGCTTCGCCATCTTCAGAACCAAAATAAGCTCGCTCTACATCATGTCCCTTAGATTCTAAGTATTGTTTAACACATCTATAGTTATGTTCTCTTTTCTCTATGTAATCCTTAAGTTCATTATTAGGAATAGAATAAGCATCCACTCTTGTAGATCCTTCAATCATTCCATTTCCTGGTGTAGATAAGTCTACTATCTCATTCCAATAAATATCTACCTTTCCATCACCAGTAAACATATATGTAGTAAAAGGTACAATATGACCATTATATTCTAGTTCTACATAATCAGGTACAGTAGTAGGATCAAAGTACTCATACTCAAACCCTTCAATCACTTCATACTGATATCAAGTTAATTGAGATATAAGCTTTCTGCCTTCTTCTATTGTATGAAATAAGCCAACATTGGTACTAAACTCACCTTGACATAATTTTAATATATACATAGTTATCACCTATTTTTTATAGTAGCTTAAGTTCTCTTCTAATCCATCTGTAATAGCTTCTTTAAGCTTTTCTGGACCTACCACAATAATCATTGGACCAAACTGTCTAATCCAGTTCATTAAACCTGTATTAAAGATAATTCCTTCAACACGTGTTTCATACCATTGATGATCATTCTCTATTGGCGCAATAGTCTTATTAATAGTAATATCTTTTCCTAAACGTGATACAACTTCTCTAATAAGTACACCATCAAACTTAATATGTAGTGTAATTTCATCACCATCAAAGAAACTATTCATTGACTTCGCAAGTGATTGTTTTAATGATTCACTCATTTTTTCCTCATCATCAAAATCAAAATAATATGTACGGCTCTTATCTAGCTTTCTAATACGATCAATACGGAATGTAGTCAATGAGTCCTTATGCTTATTATAATAAGCACGTAAATAGTAATGACCATCCACAATCACTGTATTATAAGGACTTACATTATAATATTCATGATTAATACCTGCATTACCCTTAGTAGAATATGTTTCTACAGGATGTCCATCCCTAATAGAATAGTCTACATACTGGAAACGTATATCCTTCTTATTACGTATTGCGGAAGTAATAATCTTTAGATTTTTACTTAGAGAATAGACACCTTCATCATCATCTTCTAATTCTGGTACAATGAGATAATCCTTCTGTTTAGCAGGTGAAAGTTTTAAAAGCTTATTAACTATTTCTCCTTTATCATTATTTGTGAGATCTTGACGATAATTCACCATATCAATGAGTAATTGTATCTGTGCTTCATCAAAATAACCTGTTTCAATCATATAACCAAAACGTCTCACTGCTTTGATTATTTCTTTTCCAAACATTAAAGATGTAAATACATTGATCTGTTTAATCACTGCATATACAGCTTTTAAACCAATATCATAACCTTTTTCTTCTAATTGATGCTGTATATCTTCTGCACTGATGCATTCCTCTGAATTCATCAATAATGAGAAGACAGCCCACATTTTTTCTCCCATCTAATGCCTCCTGATACCTGGTAAGATACCTTTTTACTATAATGATCCACAAGCTGGAAATAACCAATTAAGTCATAAGATGCATAAAGATTTAAAAGTGATTCGTCTGGTTCCTCAACACAATTCTGTAAGTATTCATAAGCCCCTTCTATATCTTCTTCTACTAAAGAAAAGTAAGCAGCCTGTGCATAAGTAATCACTTCTTTATCTACTAATAAAGAGATAAGTGCAAGATATGAGAAAGGCATCAAATGTCTCACAATACGGTATACATCTAATGGTGATCCATTATGGAGCATATAGTTACATAAATTCTTATTCAATGATTGAATACGAGGATGTTCTCCAAATAAGTATTCAATCATTACGAGATGATTTTCTAAACATTGCATATCATCTATTTCATAGAGTTTCTTTAAGGCAAGACCTAAGTATTTCTTTTGGTGTGCCTTAATATAACCTTCTATTTTCTTCTGACTTCTGCAAGTATCAATAAATGAATCATGATATACATCAATAACATCTAAATAGTCCTTTAATTTATTTAATGAGATTGATGTAATTTCTTTATAACTTTCTAACATATTCTTTCCCTCCTCTTTTTTCTAACACTATTATAGCGAAGAGAAAGAATTTATGCGTTAAAGTTAATGGTGACAACGCCTTATTATAGGTGTTTTGATAATTTTCTTTTTATTAATAATCCCATAAGTTCATATCCGGGTAGTTTGTTTCATATAAGAACTGTTCATTCATGACTTTAGTCAATATGGCAGCCCAGAGTATTAATGCATAAAATGAATTATTTAAACATTGTACTGTACCTCCACCATTGACCTTATCTTCATATACATAAAGTTCTTCTTTTTGTGATGGTACATAATCTAGTTCATCTAGATCATCTAATATACCATCATATGGTCGCGTACTCATTTCTTCTATGACATCAATCCACTTCTTATATGCTTCTTCTGTATGATCATATGAGAAGAAACGTATCGCAGCACGCAACTTGTATATAGCTGCATAGACTGCATTGAATGTAAGTTCTGTATAGGGTTTTTCTGTAATAAGCTTAGGTAAGAATATACCTGGCTTAAAAGTCAAATGAATACTAGGTTTTACATCAGTATAATCATGGGTAATACCCACACTCGTACGTACATATTCTCTTGATAGTTTTATTAATGCAAGACATACACACATATTTGCATATTTCATATCATCTACTAATGGGAGTGAAAAACCTAAGTCTGCACCATATTGTCTAGAGAAGAAAGGCTTAAAGACAGCCTCTTCATCATATTTATAAGTAACCGCAAAAGTATAGTCTTTAAATGTAATACCATGAGTCTTAAGAGAGTCTCTTAATGCTTCATCATAATCCTCATAATTATTTTCCAACATATCCTCTACGACTTCACCACTTGTCATAACTGCTTGAAAGCTTAATTCCTGTAAAAGAACTGCTGCTTCTAATCTTTTAGTAATTTCTCCTTTGGTGATACACGTCATATCACCACTTTTCAATAAATAACGCAAGCTTTGTGTAGCTGCACTTGTCTGTACAACCATTTCAAATTCTCTTTGCATATATATACCTCCTTTCTATATAAAAAAAGCAGATTCATCATCTGCTTCCTACTCTGCGAGATTTTTGATGAATTGGATTCCTACACCACCAATTCCCATATGAGCACCTACAACACTTGGTAACTCTCTCATGGTAACTTGACATGGACCTAATTGTTCTTCAAGATAGTCTCTTACACGCTGAGCTTCTTCAGGTGCAAGAACATCTTCAATCGCAAATGTATAATCTTTCGCATTTGCGCCTCTTTCAACAACACGATCAGCAAGCATCTTACATGCCTTACGTGTTGTTCTTACTTTGCCTAAAGTATCAATCTTACCACCTAATTCACTATTCAATTCCATAACTGGAACAAGCTTCAACATATTGCCAAGCATTGCGACTGCAGGCGTAATACGCCCACCCTTTTTAAGGTGATTCAAGTTTGGTGTAAAAATAATTGTACCTGAATGCTTAACCATATCTTCAAGCTTTTCTTTAATTTCAGAAACAGACTGACCCTTTTCTACTAGTTTTCGTGCTGCTTCAACAAGCTTCTTTTGAACATGTGCTGTTCCTTGAGAATCGATTAAAGTAATAGGCATTTCTACTGTATCAGCTGCAACCTGCATACCATTTAATGTAGATGATAAACCAGTTGCGATAGGAATCCCAATTAACTCATCATAACCATCTCTTTTTGCATCTTCCATAGCCTTCATTAAAGAACCAGTCGAAGGTTGAGATGTTGTAAACATATCATCTGTTTCCTTCATCTGATTAAATACATCAAGACTTGTGATTTCTAATTGATCTAAATATGTCTGACTACCATGACCAATACATAATGGTGCAATATAAATACCTTCATGCTCTCCATTAATATCAATCTGACAGCCACTGTCTGCAATAATCGCTATTTTACTCATTTTTAATACCCCATCAGTGATAATACACTATGTACATTATAGTTTATTTCTTTTTATTTTACAACTTTTACGCTATAATACGAACGGGTGAAACTATGAGATCAATCAAAGAAACAACGACAAATACAATCATTATTAAGAAATCAGAATTCATTACTACCCTGATTCCATGTAATGATGAAAAAGAAATCAAAGACTTAATAGAACTCTATTCTAAAGATGATGCAACACATAACTGTGTTGCTTATCGAGTAGGTCCTTTAGAAAAAGCAGATGATGATGGAGAACCATCAGGTACTGCAGGACTTCCTATGTTGAATGTATTACAAAGACAAAAGATAGATAATGTGATTGCGATTGTAACACGTTATTTTGGTGGCATTAAACTAGGGGCTGGAGGATTAACTCGTGCTTATACTAATAGTGTTGCAGATGCATTAAAAGAAGCAGAAATAGTCGATAAAGAACTTGTTAAACTATATCGTATTAGTGTTGACTATCACTTCAGCCGTAAGGTATCTTATTTAATACAATCTAAGAATCTGTTATTAATGAATACTGAGTATGATGAAGAAGTTCACTATGATGTTTATTTAAGAGATACATCATTCTTAGATGAACTCAATGAACTGACTGCATCCAATATGCATTATGAGGTTGTAAAGGAAGATTATATTCCTGTTGAGGTATAAAGATGTCTAGTATAGAAATATTACTTATTGGTATTGGGTTATCCATGGATGCTTTTGCGGTATCTGTATGTAAAGGATTGTCTGTAAAGAAGTTATCTATTAAGAATATATTGTTATGTGGTGTATGGTTTGGTGGATTTCAGGCATTGATGCCATTTATTGGTTATTGTCTAGGTTCCACATTGAGTGGTTTAGTGGATTCTATTGACCACTGGATTGCATTTATATTACTCGCATTTATTGGAATCAATATGATTAAAGAATCTTTTGAAGAAGAGAAACAGAATGATGACTTCTCGTGGAAGACAATGTTGATGCTTGCTATTGCGACTGCCATTGATGCACTTGCGGTAGGTGTTACGTTCTCTTTTGAATCAATCAATATCTTCATGGCTATTTCTATTATTGGTTTAACGACATTTATTATTGCATCAGCTGGTGTATATATAGGTCATATATTTGGGAATAAATATCAACAGAAAGCACAAATCACTGGTGGTATTATTCTTATTCTCATAGGTGTTAAGATTTTAATAGAAGGTTTAGGGATTATTTAGAGAATCTACGTGATTCTCTTTTTTAATTGACTATAATAGTATATAAGAGGTGATTTAAATGAATGAATTATCAAAATTATATCAGTTAGTATTAAACAGAGAATTAGATATTCCTAAAGGTCATATTCTAGATATTAAGAAGATTGACCATAAACTTCTTGCATTTATGCAATGTGTGTATAATACAGGAGAACTAGGACATGTTTATACATTCTGGGATAAAGATACTCAGGTTGATCAAAATGCTCTTTTAGACACTTATATTGAAGGTATGCGCTTATTAATGAGTACTGCGTATGACTTACAGATTGATGAAATCAAGAATCATGAAGAAATGCCTGAAAAGAGCAGCTCTGTTGACTTACTCTTTAAAGTCAATCAGGATATTCTAGATTTAAGAAATGGTTATAGTCCTATTAAGTTACAGGATGCTTTGGATGATTATTTCCATTTTGGATTTTCTCTAGGTATCACATTTGATGATATGTTGGAAGGATTGTAAAAAAACATAATAAATACATAGAGAATACATATGAATTACACAACTTACATGTATATTATAGACATGAAAGAGGTGATTCTTATGATCTATATTATTCTAACTATTATTGCAGTATTATTAAGTGCTTTAATCATGGGAGTTGCAGGTAAGTATACAAATAAAAAAATCCATGATATTGATCATGAACTGAATATACATTGAGACTCCCCCATTACGAAAAGAAGGCAGCTTATTGTGGCTGTCTTCTTTTCATTTGAATTCCTTCATATTCGTTATGGATACTTTTTACGATACTATTGAAATCATTATCAGGTACAATAACATCACATATAGCATCAGATGAACCATATACAATACTTTCTTTTATATCTAATTTTTCTTTTAATCTTTCCAGCATGTTTTCTGGAGTGGCGTCATAAGAAAGAATCTTAAGTAAGCACATGCCTTCAAAATAATCTTCTTCTACAAAATAACGCAATTGTTTATGTAATCCTAAATATATCAGGTCATCTATAATATCATAGATAATCTCTTTTGTATTAAGAATACTTATATAAAGAGGTTGATATGAGTGTGTAGGCATACCAAAGATGTAATTACGATAAGGGGATTGACGCATCATATCATAATAGTCCATTTGTTCGGACTGATCGAAACTATTATAATATGTCAATAATACATCGTCTTTGAGAACGTGATAGAAGTAATTAAGATGTTTATCATCTAATAATTGAGTGATCTTTGTACCTAATGTTTGTGATAATGGATAGGTACAAAGTAATTCATTTTTTGGTACGTCATACAAAATTGCACCATCTAATGCGATCACTGGAAGATGCAATTTAAGATGTTCTATTTCTGCCTGCATGGATGCAGGTGTTCTTTTTGTGATGATTGTGAATAAAGCACCATCATCTACTATTTTATTCAATTGAGTCTTATTGAAGTTATTTAACTGCTGGTGTGCTGTTTGTTCCATATCATCAAGTTCAGCTACAAAGAGAACATCATTTCTTCTTTTAACTGGTAGATGTAATGTACAGACAAGATAACCTACACCAACACCAATACATGTATCTAAGACACGATAGAATAAGAATGCGTAAGGTGAAATACCAGCATGGGGAATCACTGCAACACTTAAATAAGCCACACAGGCCATAAATGCCATATGCTGTACTTTAAATAAGACTGTCATATAAATAGTCAACATAATAAATAATGCATTAAGTAAATCCCATGCGAGATCAATATGGATGAAAGGCTGTAAAAACATGACAATAGCTCCTGTAATTGCCCCTATAAGTGTGCCGAGGGCTCTTACAAGTGCCTGGTTCTTTTCATTCTCTTTATCTGGCTGAATACAGATAATTGTGGTTATAAGGACATAGAAAGGTGATCTCTGTACACCAAAGAGAGTGAATAATACCATGATGATGAAGACGGCAATACTTGTTTTAATAATACGTAATCCGATTCTAGGCATAATTACAACTCCAAACTATCATTACCGGCTTCAGCCATCATTTTTTCTCTACAAGATAGAACTAATCCATCAATGATTTCCATATGTTCAACCATCTGTCTTCTAAACAAATGAGAAGGAAGTAATATTGCGATTTCATCATAGTCTTTATCATTCTTTTCTCCTGTTTCCTGTCCATAATAGACACGAGCAAGAGGTGCTTCTTTTTGAATACTGAAGAATGTATCCCAGATGATTGCATAAACCTGCGCAGGTGTAAGATGAAGCTTCTTAGTATCAGGAAGTGCATAAAGAAGTAAGATGCCTCTGACTGCATCTGTCTTTCTCTGGTCTACTGAACCGTCATGTTTATAATAACGTTCTATATCATAGCCATCAGCCAGATAAACAAGGGAACGGGGAACAGGCTGATGTTGTGAAAGGATACTTTTAAATCGTCTCATCGTATGGTGTGAGACGTCCTTTCCTTCTAACAGGTCTCCAGAAGGTGATGTAAGTAGCACTGGATTTTCTCCTGCTTTACCATGAAATGTTTGAGGAATCAAATATGCATCACGCAATAAATCAAACATAGATTTACCACATATAGCGAGTAATAATGCACTAATATCCTGATTTGAATAACTATCTAGAACAACTTTTGAAAAGGTCTCATTGTTTAATTCTTCTGATCCCTGAAAGTCTTCTAGACTTGAATTTAATGTTTCTCTTAGTCTTGCACAAGCTTCTTTACTTGCGAGTATTTTGTGAAATATGTTCTCTACTTCTTGAACACGTGGAAATAATGGTGTCATAGTTTTAACCTCCATCCACTTGTGATTATAGACTTTCTATATCGTATGTAAAATGTATCTTTCAGATATTGATGATATGTTTATTACATGACAAAAAAGTGATTCGCAACTGAATCACTTGTAATAGTCTTTTGTATATTGAGACATTTCCTGTTTAAATAAACGCATAAGTATAGGTGCACAAAGTAAATAAAAGACAAAATTACCTACTGCATGGAATGTATCAAATAAGAGCCCCTGGGCATAATAGATACCAAACCAGACAGGACCACCAATAATTAATTGTTCGAGTGAGACAACAAAACCAAATACATAACCCATTAAAAAGGCATAAAGAGCCATAAGAAGTAATGGGGGTTCTTTGTTTATTTTCTTATAGAAGTCACTGATACATTGAGTGAATAAACAGATGACTACCCATGAGAGAATCTGAAAGATTGTCCACGTTCCCATACCTAGAATCATATTGGATGCAATAGTTGTTACTACTGTGAGTTTTATTCCAAATGATAAGCCAAATAAGAGTACAGATATAATAATGATAGATGTAACAGGTTTAAAGTTAGGAAGTGCCTGTAAGGCTACTCTAGAGGCAATATTGACTGCAGAGAGAATACCTATCAAACATATTTCTCTTGTCTTATTGTTCAATGTTGACATAATACCAGATGACTTGATCTCCTGCTTTTAACCTATAAGCTCCTGCCCCAATATTTGGTGGTGTACCATTCACCTTATACATCCATCCAGAACTTGGTCCATGATCAAATTCCTTTAATCCATCTATACCTGATACATAAACAGTAGAACCAAACCCTTTTGTAGAGATACTCTTACCATTCTGTTTCGCAAGTTCTCTTAATACACTATAAGCTGTAGAAGAACTATTCACTTCTATATTCCCCTGCATCATTGTGCTATTTACTCCAATCACCTGTACTGAAACAGTTTGTTTGACAGGTGTTTCCTGTTTAGGTGGTTCTACTTGTTGAGGAGCAGAGGTTTCTTGTTTACTAGAAGAATTATTTGTTTCTATCTTCTTTGTCTCTTGTTTACTAGAAGAGGATTTTGTCTCTTTTTTCTTTGTTTCCTGCTTCTTAGTCTCTTGTTTACTAGAAGAATCAGATGATTTTATATCAGTCTTCTTCGAGTCTTCTTGTGACTCTATTTGTTTTGTCTCTTCTTTTTTAGAAATATCTTTCTTCTTTATGCTACTTTTTACTTCATTACTAATAGTAGGCTGAGACTGGAATTGTCCAGTTATACCACGATAAGCTGTAAAGCCAAATATAAAGACAAAAGCGATTGCGACAAAGGCAATCGCTAATTGTTTAGTTGTGAATTTCTTCATTATTTCTTTTTACTTTTAATAACTAATACGATCACACCAACAGCTGCGATAGCTGCCACTACATATGCCATCACATTTGTGTTATCACCTGTATTGACTACTTTTACTATTTCCTTCTTTGGTTCAGTTGTAGTTGTTTCTGGCTTTACAGCTGGTGTAGTTGTACTAGGTTTTGTAGGTGTTTCTGGTTCAGTCACTACTGGTGTAGTAGTCTTTGTATAGTCTTTTCTAGCCTTTAATACAAAACTTCCGTTATTGATCACACCAAGTGCTCTTGCACCTTCTACTGATGCATAAGCGTTAGGTTCTAACTGACCTGTACTATAGTTTAATGCATTGAATGTACCATCTTCATTCTGATAAGAAAGAAGATAATTATACGCATTTGTATCTAATGTATAACCTGCAGTAGATAATCCTTCTAATACACAAGACTGAGTATCCGCATTTCCACCCCAGCCAATATCATAAGAACCATCTGCACTATTTAACTTATACTGTACAAAAGTATATGCTTTTGAGATAGCTGCATCATAAGTAGAACGTCCTGCAACACTTAATGCTTCCATAGCCCATCCAGTTGTATCTAGATCTGCATTCTGTCCCTGATATTCATACCAGTAAGCACCATTGTCCATAGCCATAGTAGATAATTTATCTGCAACAGCTTTTACCTTAGGTGAGTTTACTGTTTCTAAAGCCATTAATGTCCAAATAGTAGCCCCACATCCACCATTTACATCATTTGTAAGAGTACCATCTTCCTGTACTCTATTTTCTAGGATTTCTACTAAGTTAGTATTATTGAAATCTTTTGGATTTTCACCTAATAAAGAAATTGCGATAATAGACTTAGCTAAATCACCATAAGAGGCAGTAACATAATCTGTTTCCTTGAAGTTATTCAATAAAGCATCAGCCTTATAATCAGCTTCCATACCTGTAGCTTCATACGCAATAACTGCATCAGGACTATCTAAAGTAATAGTCTTTAAATAATTTTGTGATTTCATTAATGCATCATCATTCGCAAAAGCTGCTGAGAATGATAACGCAAAAGTTAATGCGATAGAAGTTAATACTGTAAATATTCTTTTCATTTCTATTCTCCTCCAAATACTTTATCCGCAAAACGCACTGTTTCCATTGCGTCTTTCGCATAACAATCTGCACCGATACGATCTGCATATTCCTGAGTCATAATGGCTCCACCTACAACTGTTAGTGTATCAGGCTTCTTTTCCTTCAATAGTTTTATAGTATCTTCCATACTCACTACTGTTGTTGTCATTAAAGCACTGAGTCCTACTAGTTTTACATTTTCTTTTATTGCAGTATCCACAATTAGTTCAGGTGGTACATCTTTACCAAGATCAATGACATCATAGCCATAGTTTTCTAACATAACCTTCACGATATTCTTTCCAATATCATGAATATCACCCTTAACTGTCGCAATGATGATTTTTCCTTTCATTTCTCTCGGTTTGCCTGCCATAGAGTCTTTAATAACTGCAAATGCAGCCTTAGCTGCTTCAGCACTCATTAATAACTGAGGTAAGAAGATAGTGCCTTTTTCAAATCCTTTCCCTACTTCATCAAGGGCAGGAATCAATTCTTCATTAATAATTTCTAGTCCTTCTTTAGTTTCAAGCTGTTTTTGAGTAGCTTTACCTGCATTTTCACTCATACCACGCTTGATACTTTCATATAAAGACATATCAACCGCTTCACTCTTTACAGGAGCTGGTGCACTATTACCATAGGCGCTAATATATTCTGTAAAGTTTGTATCAAGCCCACTTAAGGCAAGATAGGCACGATATGATTTCATCATTGCTTCTGATGAAGGATTGATGATTGCACAGCTAAGTCCTGACTGCATCGCCATAGTAAAGAAGTTCGCATTAATGATTGGTCTTTGTGGAAGACCAAAAGAGATATTAGAAACACCTAGAATAGAATGTCCATGTAATTCATCTCTAATAATACGTAATGTTTCTAATGTCGCAATAGCAGAAGTAGGATCTGATGAAATAGTCATAGCGAGTCCATCGATTACGATATCCTTAGGTTCAATACCGTATTTACTTGCTTCTTTATAGATCTTCTTCGCAATACGAATACGATCTGCCGCATTATCTGGAATGCCTGCTTCATCTAAGGCAAGTCCTACAACCACACCACCATATTTCTTTACTAATGGGAAAACAGCATCCATGGATTCCTGTTTACCATTAACTGAGTTAATCATAGCCTTACCGTTATAGTGTCTTAAGGCTGCCTCTAAGGCAATTGGATCTGATGTATCAATCTGTAATGGCAATGCAATGACAGATTGTAACTTCTTCATGACTTCTACCATCATCTTAGGTTCATCAATTTCTGGTAGACCTACATTGACATCTAGAATATGTGCCCCTGCATCTTCCTGTTTTAAACCTTCAGATAAGATATAGTTAATATCTCCATCACGTAAGGCCTGTTTGAATTTCTTCTTACCAGTTGGGTTAATACGTTCCCCAATAATAACTGGTTTAGGACCTATTTCTACAGCCTGTGAGAAAGAAGTCACAACAGAGATATTCTTCTTTACAGGTGGTTCAATAGGCAGATCTTTCACTAATTCTATTGTTTTTGAGAGATATTCTGGTGTAGTTCCACAACATCCTCCTAGTACATGCACATTCAATGAGGCAATCTCTTTCATCTCTGATGCGAATTCATCTGCATTCATATCATAATATGTATGACCTTCATCATCAGTCTGAGGTAAACCAGCATTAGGTGTCACAATAATAGGTGTAGAAGAAACTTTAATCATTCTTTCTACAAAAGGTTTAATTTGTGTTGGACCTAATGAACAGTTAATACCCAATGCATCAATATGTAACCCTTCAAGTAAGGCAACTACTGATTCAGGTGTACCACCTGTCAACATCTTACCTTTTTCATCAAATACAACAGTGGCACATACTGGTAAATGTGAATGTTCCTTAGCGGCTAGTACTGCAGCTTTTAATTCATAGCTATCCTGCATTGTTTCAATAAGGATGACATCAGCACCCGCTTTAGTTCCATACTCAATGACTTCAGCATAAATATCCACTGCATCATCAAATGATAAATCTCCTAGTGGTTCTAAAAGTTTACCTGTAGGTCCTAAATCAAGCGCAATCAGGGCATCCCCGCGTCCTGTAAGTTCTCTTGCCTTTTTTGCATGTTCTACTGCTTTTGTGACTATTTCTTCTAGATTATCTGGATATTTTAATCTATTGGCACCAAATGTATTGGTGTTGATAATATCACATCCTGCTTCTAGATAGCCTTTATTTAATTCAACAATCTTTTCTGGATGGTTGATATTCCATGTTTCAGGTAGTTCACCAGCTTGTAAACCCCAGCTTTGAAGTACTGAACCAGTACCACCATCCCAGAATAACCATTCTTTTGTCAGTCTTTCTTTAAATCCCATTAATCTATCCTCCTGAATTCACATTGTGCAGGACAATTGGCACAGTCTTTTGTATGACGAGGCTGTGCATGATGTGTAATACCAATGATCGCCGTCACTGATTTGGATGGGACCATTAAGAGACTTTCTAATAAACTGATACCAATCTTATCCATCTGTAATAAACGCATAAAATCTTTCTGATGATCTAATGCAAGATCTCCATAACCAGGTGAAAAGCGTGGCTTTAAGAATTCATTATTCTTATATGCCTCCTGATTAAGTTCTTCATTCACTTCATCACAATAAGCTTCTATCATAGCAGCTCCTGCTGCCTGATAGATCACTGCATCACTCATCTTAGTAAGTTCTGTACGTTTAATCAAACGATCGACTTCTATACCTATAGTAGCCGCAAAGAGATAAACTGCATGACAGCCTTTTAAGTTATTCTCTAAGTTTTTACTATGTATCACCATATCACCAATTGTGATTGTATGATTCTCTATTGTGAGAGGTAATCTTTTCACAATATGACGTGGTACAGCTGTTTTCTGTAATACTTCGATACAATGATCAAGTGCGACATTGATTTCAGTGAGATCACCTTCAATAGATTGACGGTATCCTAAGTATCGTAAAGCTTCTTTACGATTGATTTCTATCATTTAAGAATCTCCGAAATATTGTTCATGATGCCTTCGGCGATGTCTGGTTTATTCATTGTATAAACATGAATATGTTTTACACCATTCGCAATTAAATCAATAATCTGTTCAGATGCATAAATAATACCAGCCTGCTTCATGATTTCAGGATTATCACCAAATGCATCCACCATCATCTTGAAATGATAAGGAATAATAGATGTACCTGACATCTGTACAGCACGACTGACCTGTTTCGCATTAGTAATAGGCATAATACCAGCGACTACAGGTACATTAATACCAGCTTCCTTGATTTTATATAAGAAGTTATAGAAAACATTGTTGTCAAAGAACATCTGAGTTGTTAAGAAATCTGCACCTGCTTCTACTTTTTCTTTTAGATGCTGGATATCTTCCTTAATGCTAGGTGATTCTACATGTCCTTCTGGATAACATGCTGCCCCAATACAGAAATCACCTTTCTCTTTAAGTTCCTTGATTAACTGACAGGCATACTGGTAGTCTTCTCCCACTTGACCATCCTTAGGAATATCTCCTCTTAATGCCATGATGTTTTCAATACCATTTTCTTTAAACTGTTCAACCATAGACTCCACATGTTCTCTTGTAGAAGAAACACATGTCAAATGAGCCATGACTTCAACACCATATTTTTCATGAATATCTTTCGCAAGTGCAACAGTATGTGCACTTGTTCCTCCACCTGCACCATAAGTCACAGACATGAAACTTGGATTTAAAGATGCAATCTTTTCTGCAGCCTTTAAGACATTTTCATATTTACTGCTTGTCTTAGGTGGAAATACTTCAAAAGATAAAGTTACTTTATCTTCGTTTAATAAATCAATAATTTTCATTGATGTAATCCCCCTTTTTTTCATATTCTACATTATTTTTTTATTAAACACTAGTATGTGTTTTATAATATTGTTTCAGAACTGAATCTAAGAACTCAGTAGATGCTGAAACATAATAAGGTTCCATACCACTCACAATAGTCAACATTCCATCAGTATATTTCATTTGTGGCTTCTTAAACATATGATTGACATATGCAAAGAACTTCTGTCCATCTAAATCTTCTAAGAAGACTTTAGAGAAACGTATTTCTAGTCCCTGGCTGCTATCTTTCACATCATCAATAAGTGGGTCATGTGAAAGGATATCAAATCTTCTCTTGACTACAATATTACGTACCTGTGATGGAAGAACACCATAAAGGTCAGTGAGTTCATGTTCTACACGTTTCAATGTTTCTAAGTCATTGGCTTTATAGACACGCTGATATAGTTCTAACTTTTCCATATCACTTTCTACATAATCTTCAGGAATATAACCATCTACTGGTACATTACGTGATGGTACAGTCTCATCTTCTTTGATCTTACCCTGTTTTTCTTCAATCGCATCCTGTAAGATCTTCATATACATATCAAAACCGACTTGATCAATAAATCCTGCCTGTTCACCGCCAAGAATATCACCGCTGCCACGAATTGATAAATCTCTCATCGCAATCTTATAACCAGAACCTAATTGTGTGAATTCCTTAATAGCTGTAAGTCTCTTTTGAGCTTCTTCTGTCATCGCACGATCTTTTGTATAAAGAAGATAAGCATATGCAATACGTTCACTTCTTCCTACACGACCTTTAATCTGATAAAGCTGTGCTAAACCAAACTTATCCGCATTCTCAATAATAATTGTGTTCGCATTAGGTATATCAATACCTGTCTCAATAATAGTTGTACATACAAGAATATCATATTTCTTTTCTACAAAGTCAGTCATGACATCTTCTAGATCATTCTTATCCATCTGACCATGTCCTACACCAATTCGGGCATTAGGTAAGAGTGTCTGCAATGTAGAGGCTGTTTCATAGATGTTTTCTGTTCTATTATGTAAATAGAAAACCTGTCCATTACGTGATAATTCTCTTTCAATAACCTGTTTAATTAATGCCCAGCTCTTTTCTGAGACATATGTCTGTACAGGGAGTCTATTTAATGGTGGTGTTTCTATTTGTGAGAGTCCTCTAATACCCATGATGGACATCTGTAATGTACGAGGAATAGGTGTGGCAGTTAAAGTGAGTACATCAATTGTTTTTCTTAGATTCTTAATCTTCTCTTTCTGTCTTACACCAAAACGTTGTTCTTCATCAATACAGAGTAATCCTAGATCCTTGAATTCTACATCTTTAGATAAAATACGATGTGTACCGACTAATAAATCAATATTACCTTCCTTTAAATCAGCTAATATCTGTTTCTTTTCTTTAGTAGTCGTGAAACGATTGAGTAACGCAATATTCACAGGGAACTTCTCAAAACGCTTCTGCATTGTACGATAATGTTGTGCTGAAAGAATTGTAGTAGGACATAGGAAAGCACATTGTTTCTTAGATACAACCGCTTTAAAGCAGGCTCTTAAAGCCACTTCTGTTTTACCAAAGCCTACATCACCACATAATAATCTATCCATAGGACGTGGTGTTTCCATATCCTTTTTAATCTCTTCTACAGCCTGCGCCTGGTCAGGAGTCAGTTCATAACCAAATTCACTTTCAAACTCTAATTGAAGATCCCCATCAGGTTCAAACGCAAATCCTGGCTGTTTCATTCTTTCTGCATATAAGTTAATGAGATCATCAGCTAAACCATCTACCTTCTGTCTGACTCTTGCTTTTTCTTTAGCCCATTTAGGTGAACCTAAAGCATGAATATGAGGTGGTTTACCATCTCTTGATGAATATTTTCTAATTAACTGGAACTGTTCTACCGGTACATAAAGAATATCATTTCCTTTATAGGCAATATGTAAATAGTCCTTATGTACACCATCTACAACTAATGTTTCAATACCCATATATTGTCCAATACCATTTGTATCATGAACAACATAGTCTCCTACTTTTAATTCATTATAGTCTGAGATTTTAGTGGCATCTCTGTATTTAATATATTTCTTCTTTGTTTCTTGTACTTTAAAGAGTTCCTGACTTGTGAGTAATACAGTCTTCTCTTCTACAAAGTTCATTCCACAAGGTAAATGTCCTAAGAATAGATTAACCCCGTCATAAATCTTATTTGTGGCACTTGTGAGAGTAAATGGAATGGCATGATCAGTAAATAGGTTTATTAATATATCTATCTGACGCTTTTCATCTACACCAATCATGACACGATTATATGTAAGTAAGTCCTTTAATTGACTAATAAAGACTTTTTCATTAGCCATAGAGATCATCACAGGCTGAGTCATAAACATGATTTGTTTATCATTTTCTCTAAAGCGTACTAAATCAACATCAAGATGTTTTAAGATATCCTGAGGGTTATTAATAAGCTTAATTCCTCTGATCATCTGTCCTATTTCTTCTAGTTCATGATAATAGAGGTAATTTTCTTCCATATAAGTCTTATAAGAAGCAAGAATAGAAGCAAGAGATGCAGTAATAATAGTATAATCACTTGCATAATCTATAATTGTGGCAGTTTGAGGGAATAAGCTTAAGTATTGATAAATACGTGGACTATAGTCATGTGTTTTGAGTGATTCAATATCTAATGCATATGTTTCTTCAAGTTCATCCTTGAATTCATCTTTGATCTTCATCTTCTCTTTTAAAGCTTTGATACAGGCTTCTACCTGTGGTAAACCATCATCCTCATACATCATATCTGTAGCTGGAAGAATATCGATAGATTCTTTTCTTTCTGTTCTTCTTTGTGAGTCTTTATCATAAAAAGAGATTTCTTCTATTTCATCATCAAAGAATTCAATACGTACTGGATGTTCATACTGAATTGTATAAACATCTAGTACTTCACCTCTTCTAGAGTAATAGAAAGGTGAATCTACTCTTTGGGTATTCTTATAGCCAATAGACTGTAGTTTCTTCTTTAATTCTAGAGGATCAACTGTATCCCCCTTCTTTAAACTTATAATACTCTTTTTAAAGAGTTCTACAGGTGTCACATAACGTGTCATTGAATGCATATGACAAACACAGATCATTGGTTTATCTTGTGTCATCGCATATAATGCATTAATTCTTTCTCCTAATAGTTCATAAGAATACGCCACTGACTCTACACGTAATGATTCATCTGCAGGAAAATAGACAACTTGATTCACAAGTTCAGTTAATGTTTTATAGAGGTTAAATGCCTCATATTGGTTATTTTTAATAATCAGGATTTTTCTTGGATGATGCCAAAAAGAACCAGCAATGAGATAAGCCTCATCGCTAGTTGAGTTTGTGACAATAGTTCCTTTGTCTGTATCTAAGGTTCTTAGGGCCTGATTATCTTTTAAAAGATTCAGTATTTTCTCCATAACAATCACCTAGTTAAATTTATTCATTGCTTTATTAAAACCATCATCTAAATAACATAATACAGCTTCCGCTGCATGTTTAGCACCTTCTGATATAAGCTTTTCTTCTTCTTTAGAGTAGTGTCCAAGTACCCAGTCTACAACACTATAAAGCTTATTCTTTGAAATACCTACACGAATACGCTTGAAGTTCTGAGTCCCTACATGAGCAATAATACTCTTGATCCCATTATGTCCACCTGCACTGCCTTTTTCTCTTAAACGTAGTTTACCAGTAGGCATATCCATATCATCATAAATAACTAATAGATCTTCTACTGGAATCTTGAAGAACTGCATCACTGCCGCAACAGATTCACCAGAATTATTCATATAAGTCTGAGGTTTTAATAAAATAACATCTTCACCCTTATACTTGAATTTAGTATATAAGCCTTTAAATTTCTCTTTATCAATAGATTGATTCATTTCATCACTTAATACATCTAAACAATAAAATCCTGTATTATGTCTTGTCATATCATATTCTTTACCAGGATTTCCTAATCCAACAATTAATTTCATTACAATCTCCTATCTTGCACATACGACCATGGATACACCAAATACATTGAGTTGTCCATTTTCTATTCTTTCATTTGACATACTATATAATATCTTAAAATCATCTTCAATACCAATAGTAATGACATCATATGAAGGATTAAAGTAAATCTTAAATTCTTTATAATCTCCTTCATCCTGAGTGAGATGATATTCTACCATACGATAGTAAATATTGTTGATAAATACATGCTGATGCATATCTTCATAGTCATAATATCTAAAGCATTTGTTGTGTTTTCTTAGATCTATAAAGAACTTTACAGCCTGAACAACATTCATATATTCGTCATGACGTTCCCAGTCTAATTTATTAACTGCATCACCCGCATTATAAGAATTCTGATTACCATTCTTAGTACCTAAAAATTCCTGTCCGGCATGAATAAAAGGAACCCCTTGCGCAAAAATTGTCATCGCAAGTGTTAATAAACATCTCTTTTGGCGACAATATTCATCTTCATGTCCATTGGAAATAATAAATTTATCAAATACAGTCGCATTATCATGACATTCTGTATAGTTAATGCTCTGTTCTATAGATAAGAACTTATTGTAGTCACACATCGCAATAATGGCTTCATTTGTCTTATAAGTATCCCCTGATGTATAGCCTTTGACTTCCATCTGATTAGGTCCTTTGACTGTATCTCTGAAATGATCATTAAAGAAACCTACATGAGGTGTTTTATGGTTATTTTCAATTGTTGTCTTTTCTGAATCGGGTAATGCAGTGCCCATATTCCAACCTTCACCATATAACATAAATGAAGAATCTAAAGCATGACCCTGTTCATAAATCATATTCACTGTATCATTATCCACAATACCCATCAAATCCATTCTAAAGCCATCTACACCATAAAGAACCTGCCATCTCTTACACATATCTAAGATATATTTACGGCACATCTTTGCGGTACTATTTAAATCATTACCACACCATGAACCATTAGATAACTCCCCATTTTCATCTCTTCTAAAGAAATAATAAGGCACTGTCTTCTCTAATGAATTATTATTCACATCATGCATATGATTATAGACTACATCTAGAATAACTCTCATATTATGCTTATGAATACAGCATACCATACGCTGACATTCTAATATTCTCTTATAGCCATCATTTGGATCAGTAATATAACTTCCTTCAGGTACATTATATTGTGCTGGATCATAACCCCAGTTATAGAGTAAATCTGGATGATCTTCATCTACTGTTGCATAATCATTGATTGGTAAAAGCTGTACATGTGTGACACCAAGCATATCTAAATAGTCCATGCCTGATGAAAAACCATTCTTAGTCACTGTACCTTCTTCACAGAATCCTAAGAACTTGCCTTTATGTGTAATCTGTCCATATTTATCAACAGAGAAGTCTCTGACACCTACTTCATAAATAACTGCATCTGTCGTATGTTTTAGTTCTGTCAAAGGATAATCTACTCTTCTAACTTTATCCAAATCAATGACTACTGAACTATGCATATTAGCTGTACAAGAATAAGCATATGGATCAGCTGTTTCTATTGATTGTTCATTCATTCCAATAATATAAACATATTCATAACCATCTAGATCTTTCTTAATAGTTGTACTATAGACACCCTTATCTCCTCTTTCTAAAGGATAATAATGAAGGTCTTCATCTTTCCAGATTTTTAATACAACTTCCGTAGAAAGAGGTGACCAGACCTTGAATGTCGTTTTTTCTTTTGTATAATGACTGCCTAAATCATCACCATCATAATAAAAATGATCATCAAAATCTTTACTCATAGAAAGCTGACTAAAATCTAAAAAACAAGCTAAACCATAATTATCAAACACTTTATATCTTGTACCTACAGAAAAGTCTGTATGCAAAAGATACGACTGGAATCCATTTTCTTTCTCAGTCGCTTCGCCTTTAAGTATCTTAACTTCACTTGTATCTAAATTCTTTAAATAATACTGACTTGAAATTCCGTTATAATAATTTAATGATAAATCAACTTTGATTAAATCAAAGTCAATCGCATAAGCATACATACGAATTGATTCTCTTTGCATGTCTACATCCCACCCTTTTCTCCCCCTTATTCTATCATAAAAACAGGATAAGAAAAGAGAGTATCTAAATTTGAAAAAGAAAGCCATATATCATTAAAAAAAAGACTTAACGTAATCGTTAAGCCTTTGAGTCTTTATTCTTCTTCAGACATCATTGAATCTAATACTTCCTGTACAAATGCATATTCTTCTTCTGTTTCAATAGGAAGAATATTATCTGCATCTTCAGGATCTACCTGTGAAGCATAGATATTCAACTGATCATCTTCATCTGAACTGTTATCTGTATAGATGATATATTCTTTACCTGTTGCGTCATCTGTGAATCCTAAAATGACTTCACAAGTTACTTCTTCACCATCTACGTCTAGTACGAATGTATCTTTCATTAGATTTTCACCCTATTTAAATGCCAGATATCCTTTACATAGTCTTCAATAGTTCTATCACTTGAGAAATGACCACTCTTTGCGATATTAGCTAAGCAGATCTTAGACCAGTTAGCACGGTCCTGATATAAGTTATTGATCTTTTCCTGTGCAAGTCTATAGCTTTCAAAGTCCTTTAATAAGAAGTATTCATCATTTCTAGCCATTAATTCATCAAAGATAATCTTGAATTCTTCTCTTGAATCATTCCAAGTACCATCTACTAATGAATCAATAACCTTCTTGATGTTTGGATTATTGTTGTATTCATTCCAAGAATTATAAGTACCTTTTGCCTTTAATTCGTTGACTTCATTATCCTTCAAACCGAAGATTACAATGTTGTCATCTCCAACTAAGTCAGCAATTTCTACATTGGCACCATCTAATGTACCAAGTGTTACAGCACCATTCATCATGAACTTCATGTTAGAAGTACCACTTGCTTCCTTACCAGCAGTAGAGATCTGTTCAGATACATCTGCAGCAGGAATAATCTTTTCCGCAATAGTAACACCATAGTTTTCAATAAATACAACCTTTAAGTATTTATTTGTTTCTGGGTCATTGTTTACCTTATCAGCTACGCTGTTGATTAACTTAATAATCTTCTTAGCTAAATAGTAAGAAGGAGCTGCTTTAGCACCAAAGATATAAGTATGTGGATAGATTCTGAAGCTGCTATCTTCTTTCATTCTCTGATATAAATAGATAATATGCATGACATTTAATAACTGTCTCTTATATGCATGTAATCTCTTAACCTGAATATCAAAGATAGAATTAACATCTACATCAATACCATTATGTTCCTTAATGTAATCTGCAAGAATCTGTTTTCTCTGCTGTTTTATATTATAAAACTTACTCTGAGTAATTGAATCAGTTACATAAGGAGCTAACTTTTCTAAATCATCTGGTCTATGCATCCAGCTATCACCGATTGATTCATTAATTAATGAAGTTAACTGTGGGTTACAATATGCAAGCCATCTTCTATGAGTGACACCATTTGTTTTATTGTTGAACTTGTTAGGATACAAAGTATCGAAATCCTTCATTTCTCTTTCTTTTAAGATATCAGAGTGAAGCTGTGCTACACCATTGACACTAAATGAACCAGCAATCGCAAGTCTAGCCATATGTACCTGACCATCTTTAATAATCATAACTCTCTGTAATAGTTCGTTATCATTTTCAGTCTGCTGTTTTACGAAACCAATGAAACGTCTGTTGATTTCTTCGATGATCTGATAAACTCTTGGTAATAAGTCTCTCATCATATCAACAGGCCATTTTTCTAATGCTTCAGCAAGGATTGTATGGTTTGTATATGCGCAGGTCTTACATACGATATTCCATGCATCATCCCATTCCATTCCATAATCATCAATAAATACACGCATTAATTCAGGAATAACTAATACTGGATGTGTATCATTTAACTGAATAACGTTCTTTTCATGGAAGTTAGTTAAATCAGGATATACTCTTAAATGAGCACGAATAATAGAATTTAAACCAGCACATACAAAGAAATACTGCTGTTTTAAACGTAATACTCTACCAGCATGTGTAGAATCATCAGGATATAATGTCTGACAGATATCATTCACTTCCTGTGCATACTGACGGAAATCTTTATTTGTAGGAATGTTTTCACTAGGTTCAGCTTTCCATAATCTTAATGTATTAGTTACCTTAGTATCATTACCAACAATTGGCATATCATAAGGTACAGCACGTACTGCTTCATAATCTACATGCTTCCATCCACCAGTTGCATCATCCCAGATTACTTTACCCCAGAATTTAACTTCTGTTGCATGCTTAGGTTTTCTTACTTCCCACATATTGCCTAAACGTAACCACTGGTCTGGTACTTCTACCTGGTATCCATTTTCAATCTTCTGTTTGAAGAATCCATAGTCATAACGAATAGTATTACCGAAAGCTGGATAAGATAAAGAAGCTAAAGAATCCATGAAACAGGCAGCAAGACGGCCTAAACCACCATTACCTAAACCAGCATCAGATTCTAATTCTTCTAGATCATGGATATTAATACCATAATCAGCAAGACCTTCTTTTGCAATTTCATAAATACCTAAGTTCATCATATTGTTGACTAATAGACGACCAACTAAGAACTCCATAGAGAAATAGTGAACCTGTTTCTGCTGCTTAGCCTGAACTGCCATCTTTGTCATAGCCCAGTTAACAGATGCATAGTCACGAACCATAGTTTCAAGAACCATGAACTTTTCTGTTAAATGTGCTTCTTCTACTGTACGACCATATGATTCAATGATTCGCTTAGAAAATTCATACTTAAATTCTTCTTTTGTATTAAACATTTACTACTTTCCTTCCTTTACAACACTTTTCTTTGTCTTCTTTGGAGAAGACGCTTTTTTAGCTGGCTTATGATATTCAAATACCACCGCGCTAAATGGCGCTAATTTCACATGAATACTCTGTGCTTCATTGAGACAAGTACCTTTCTTTGATCTTAAAGCACGTGTATTTGTGTAATTAGAACCGTTATAACTATCTTTATCTGTATTCAAGATTTCTTTATAGCTTCCAGCAAACGGTACTGGTACAGCATAATTATCATGACTATTCCCAATAAAGTTAGCTACTACAACTAAACAGTTGCCTTTCTTATCAAATCGAGCATATGAGAATACACTCTGATTATGATCATCTACAACCAGCCATTTAAATCCTTCTGGATCATAATCCATACTATAAAGAGCTGGATGTTCTTCAACCATCTTATTTAAATCCTGCATAAAATGATGGAAAGAATCATGCTGTGGATATTCTAAGATATTCCAAGCCAATGCTTTTCTTTCATCCCATTCCTTGTATTCACCTAATTCATTACCCATGAAATTAAGTTTCTTACCAGGATGAGTCATCATATATGTATATAAAGCTTTTGCCTGTGCGAACTTCTCTCCATCAAGTCCCCACATCTTATTTAAAATAGTTGCTTTACCATGAACCACTTCATCATGTGAGAATGGCAAAATAAATCTTTCTGAATAGAAATACATCATTGAGAAAGTTAATAGATTATGATCATATTGACGATAAACTGGATCCTCTTTGAAATACTTCAATGTATCATTCATCCATCCCATATCCCACTTATAATCAAATCCTAAACCGCCATCCTTAACTGGTTTAGTAACATATGGGAAATCAGTTGAGTCTTCTGCAATAGTCATTAATGCAGGATATCTTTCATGAATCTGTTCATTCATAGTCTTTAAGAACTCTAAAGCCCCATTGTTTGTACCAAAGTCTTTATTACCTTTCCAGTAAATAAGGTTGCTGACAGCATCAAAACGAATACCATCAATATGGAATTCTTCTGCCCAGAAATGAACAGCACTCTTTAAGAATGAACGTACAGTATCTTTTGTCACATCAAAATATACTGAATCCCATTCAGAATAACGGTTATTCACATCTGCATATTCATAAACCCAGCCTCCATCAAACTGATAAAGACCATGTCCATCCTTTACAAAATGAGCAGGTACAAAGTCCATAATGACACCTATACCTTCTTTATGACACGCATTAATGAAATCCTTTAACTGTTTTGGATGTCCATAGCGACTTGTCGCACTAAAGTAACCTGTTGCCTGATATCCCCAAGAGCCATCAAATGGGAACTCATTTAAAGGCATTACTTCAATATGTGTATAGCCCATCTTCTTTACATAAGGAATGATTTCATCAATCATTTCTTCATATGAATAAAATTCTCCATCAGATGTATCTGTAAATTCCTTTTTCATCTTCCAAGAGCCAAGATTCGCTTCATAAATATTCATGTTACGATCATAGTTATTAGAACGTGACTTCATCCATCTAGAATCATGCCAGCGATAACCATCTAAATTATATACCTTAGATGCTGTACCTGGTCTAATTTCACTGAAAAAGGCATATGGATCTGCACGATCAACAATAGCTCCAGAAGGTGTTTCAATTCTATATTTATAAAGGTCATACTGCTTTAACCCTTCAATATAGAGAGTCCACACGCCTCCATCATTATATCTCTCCATATAATGTTGTGTTCCGTCCCAGTCATTAAAATTACCTACAACCTGAACACTTCTTGCATGTGGTGCATATACTGTAAAGCGAACGCCCTTTTTATCCGGATGAGCACCGAATACCTTATATGCTTCTAAACACTTTCCTTCAAAAAACAATTTTATCAAGAAATTATCTAACATACCTATATGTCTCCCTTCATAAACTTTATTATACAATAAATATGACCAAAATTCATTCATTTCAGACAATATAGGCAAAAAATGTAAACGTTTACTTAATTGTAATGTCTTGAATATTATTTAATACGATAGAAACTGTTCCATCAGGGTTTTCTTTCTTTTCAAAAGTAGATCCATTCACATATTCATCTACTGGCATAGTTATTTGAATATCCTCATCAAGAGTAATCTTAACAACCTCTACAGAACGTCCTAATGCATTTAAAGAAATTGTATCATCCTCACCAATCCCAAGATCCTTCAACATTGTTTCTGATTCTTCCTGAGCCTGATAATCTCTTTCCATGACCTTACGAACTACTTCTATCGGTTTAACAAGTTCACCCATCTGTGTTCTTTCTAATATTTCCTGTTTTACAAGTGGAAGTGCTTCTTTATCATTCACATGATAAATATCATCAATCTTGTTCACTACCTTCTTCATAGTAGAAATCTTCTGACGATCAGTGAGTTTTTCTTCTCCCTTAATCCACTGACTATTAAGATAAGTATCCATCTTGCCATCAATGAGATACTTCTTTTCAATAAGAGATATCTTCTTATGATCTGTATCTATAATAATCGCTTCATCAACAGCTGTACCAATCTGAGGAAGAACCTGTCTTCTTGTAATACGGACATTTTCTTCTTCTACAAGAGATACAGAATTATACTTATAATTAAGCTTTAAAGCGGCAATCATATGTACACCATCACGATAACAATCCACATAAAGAATATTACTATTAGGCATTTCTTCAATCACTGAACCTAATGCAAAGAACTTTTCACTAATTTCTTTTGCCTGTTTCTTGAATTCTTCATCATCTTCTAGCATCTTATCAGCACGAAGTAATAATTCATGAAGTGAAGGCACAACAAGTTCTTTAATAGCTGGACTGTATAAAGCTTTTTCTACTTTTTTATGATAATATTCCTGAGTTGTATCATTTAATTCACAGAAATCTTCACTTAAATATATCTTACGATGCTCAAAATCAAGCATATGCATCATGATTTTATTAATAATAATAGTGTTCATCTGAATTCTCCTTTCACGTGTGTCATTATAGCAAATTTCTTCTATTCCTCAACCTTTTCTTATTTAATTTCTAGTAACAATACCCCTAATTTTGTGGTACTATTTCCTTAGGTGATTATTATGGACAACAAAAATTTCAATTTTCCAGATGACAAGATTTTCCAATATATTACATATGGTATTGTCTTAGCTTTTATTCTTTTTAATTTAGACTCAGTATGGGACTTCTTCCTTAATGCATTAGGGCTTGCAAGACCATTCTATATTGCGATAGTAATCGCATTTGTGATTAACATTCCAATGAAACTAGTAGAGAAATTACTTGTGAAAGCAAAAGACCAATTGATAAAGAAAAAACCTAACCTAAAGCTTCCTCAATTCTTAGTAGAAGGAACTCGTGGTATTGCGATGGCTATCACTATTATATGTTTACTATTAATATTAGTGATGTTCTTCTCATTCATTATTCCTAGAATTGGAGAAAGTTTCTCACTCTTATTCTCTAACTTAGATAATTATGCAAAAAGACTTGCTGTCTATATTACTTCTATATGTACAAAATTTAATATTGATTATTCAGTAACAGTAGATGAAGTACAGAAATGGTTTGCCTCTATTGATTTAAGTACAATTCTTGCGACTGCAGGTAATTTCTTAGGTAATCCTCATTTTAAAACAACAGAATTTGTATCAAATATTGGTGGTTCATTCATTACTGCCATCACTTCATTCTTTATGGCTCTCTATCTTCTTGCAAATAAAGAGAAACATCTTGAACAAGGTAGAAAACTCATTGCATATATATTAGGTCATAAACGTGCAGGCGTCGCTTTTGATATCATGAGTGAAGCCAATCATTACTTTAATAGTTTTGTGACAGGACAGATGTTAGAAGCAATATGTTTTATGTTAGAGGTTTATATTGCGATGCGTTTATTTGGAATGCCTTTCCCTGAATTAATTGCGATTATGGCTTTCTTATTTAGTTTTGTCCCAATGTTTGGTAATTTTATTACCTTCTTTGCAGGACTCATCTTAGTGGCTGCAGCACAGAGTAAGAGTATGTTAGCTTTTGCGATTATTTATCTTTGCTTACAGCAGTTTGAAGGTAATTTTGTATATCCTAAGATTGTAGGTAAATCTGTAGGTATAGGTGGTTTATTTGTCTTATTAGGTATTACTATATTTGGTAATCTATGGGGTGTTGTTGGTGTACTTATTGGTGTACCACTTACTGCTTTGATCTATGCTGTATTCTCTAGAATAATTAATATAGGACTCTATCAGAAACATATAGAAGTCACATACAATAACCTCTATAAACTAGATGAAAATGGAAATAGAATAGATAATAAAGTAAAACCTAAAAAGGATTCCTCTATTTAACAGGAATCCAAATATTATGCCAGTTGAAGTATTCTTCTTCTGGTTTCCACATAGAAACAATCTGAGTAAAGATGTCACCATCTAACTCTAGATTGTTTTTTTTCATATATTCAAAAGCAGGTTCTAATACTTCATAAGTGAGTATCTGAGAAGAACGTGACGAGAGACTCATATAAAGACAAGTTCTTGGAGGATAGTAATGCACATATTCTGTTTCTTTAATATCAAATAGTGATGCAAACTGTTCTTCTATCCCAACTCCAAAATAGAAATCTTTGTTTCCTGTTTCTATATGTTCTTTTGGGAATAATGCAGTAGAGAAGATAAAAGGAACATATTGTGTAAACTCTTTGAGTTCTTCTTTTTCCTGTTCACTTAAATCCAACGTATAACATTTCTGAGTATCTATACGATATATACCTGGGCTTGTTCTGAGGGTCAGATTCTTTTCTTCAAAATTATTAATGAGAGCTCTATTAATACGCATCTTCTTTAAAAGATTCATATTATAGATGATATTCTGTTCAATGATTTTTTCCTGGTTATCTAATACATCATCTATTTCTTCTAATGTACGCTTCTGAAGAATTTTAGATGTTTCATCTATAGTAAGTCCAAAACCTAAATAACAGCGTGCACGAATGATCATATGAAGATCCCAGGTTGTATAGTAACGATAGTTCGTCTTCTCATCATGAATAGGGGCTATGATCCCTTTTCTTTCATAATAACGTATAGTTTCTGGTGTAATACCTAGTATTTTCGCAAGTTCTCCAATTGTATAAGTATTATACATTTCACGTCCTGCCACTCAAAATGTGATTAAATATACCCACATCGAGATAATGTAAGTTCTCACGAACATTACTTACTATGTCACCGTGTATGCTTTCGATTGACCGAAATCATATCTACTCACAAGTTCTTGTACACTTCATAGTCGTAAATTCCCGAAGTAGCCTTCGGTACATACCTACGTTTGCGTTTGTTTATGCAACTTCGTAAGTCGTAGCATCTCTCAGATTTAGTGCAGCATTGAAATC